>Ga0208193_1000045_pt1 | contig 86279 bp, 78 predicted proteins | sample June2015DPH_17_2_FD_184716 | JGI IMG/M metagenome (GOLD analysis project Ga0208193, IMG submission 184716) | Peatland microbial communities from SPRUCE experiment site at the Marcell Experimental Forest, Minnesota, USA - June2015DPH_17_10... | ecosystem: Environmental > Terrestrial > Soil >...
CTCGGCTACGCTGTTCTCAGGGGCTATCGGGGCTTTCTCATGACTTCGTCGCTCCTGGGACTATTCGCTCTCGGATTCCTGCTGTTCGCGCCCGCAGTCACACCAGTAGGTCTGCGCGTTATCGTATGGGGCCTGCCCGCCTTACTCATCGTCCACGCCATCGTCGTAATGGAACCGCGGTGGGGTAAATTGTTGCCCCGCTGGGCGCTCTTGCTGGGAGATGCTTCCTACTCGCTGTACCTGTCGCACAATATGATCATGAATATTTTCTTCAACCTCTTGATCAAGCTTCATCTCGCGGGAGTCGGACACAACAATCTCACGTATGAGTTGCTGGGCGCTACTCTCTGCCTATTCGTTACCATAGCGGTCGCTTTGGCTCTTTATTGGTTTATCGAAAAACCTGTTACAGAGATGCTCAAGCGTCGCTTGGTTCGGCGGTCGGAACCAACAATAGCCGCACTGGCAAGTCACTAAGAATATGAATATTGTCATCCTCAGTGACTTTGCTTATGTCGATGGAGGCGCCAGCAAGATCGCTCTCGGCAGTGCTGTAGCCCTTGCGGAACGGGGGCATCGGGTTTTGGTCTTCTCCGCCGTCGGGCCGGTCGATTCAATGCTGCGTGAAACTGCAGGCCTGACCGTTGTCTGCCTGGGCCAACATGAGATTGTCGCGGACCCCAATCGCCTGCGCGCGATTGTGCGCGGTTTCTGGAACCGCAACGCTGCCGTCCGCCTGCGCGAAAGCCTCGCAGACTTCTCTCCAGATAATACGATCCTCCATCTGCATACCTGGACCAAGGGGCTGTCGGGCAGTGTGGTCCGCTTGGCTGCCTCGCTCGGCTTTCGCGTCGTTTTGACCTTGCATGACTACTTCAGCGTTTGCCCCACAGGCAGCTTCTTCATCCATCCCACTAAGCAGCTCTGTACTCTTCGGCCTATGTCCGCGGCGTGCATCGCCACCAACTGCGATAGCCGCAACTACGGTCATAAGCTTTGGCGTGTTGGCCGGCAATGGGCGCAAAGCCATCCAGGCCGCCTGCCCGGAGGCATTCGGGACTTTATCTCCATTTCAAACCTGAGCCAGCAGCTTATCCAACCGTTCTTGCCACCGGATATGCACATGCACCGCGTGCCGAACTTCATCGATATAGAGCAACGCGAGCCCGCCAATGTAGAGGCATTCTCCACCTTCAGTTTTGCGGGTCGCCTGTCTCCTGAAAAAGGCCCCGACCTGCTTGCCGAATGCGCGCGCATGCTCGCTCTGAATGTCCGCTTTATCGGAAGTGGGCCGCTGAAAGATGAGCTTATGCGTATTGCCCCTTCCGTCACCGTGACTGGCTGGCAATCTCCACCCCAGGCGCGCGAACTGATGCGCCAGTCCCGAGCGCTCGTGTTCCCCTCGCGCTGGTATGAGACCCAGGGACTGGTTGTTGCGGAGGCTGCGGCGATGGGTGTGCCCGTGATTGTTCCTTCCACAAGCGCAGCGCGCGAATGGGTGGAGGATGGCGTCACAGGACTGATCTTCAAGGGCGGTGACGTGAAGGATCTTGCTTTGAAGATCACTCGCCTGCGCGATGCCCCCTCGCTTGCCAGTGCCCTTGGCCGCGAGGCGTATGATCGCTACTGGCAGAAGCCCGCAACTCTAATTCGTCACTGCGAACAACTGGAAGAGACTTACCGGAAGATTCTAAGTTCAGCACCTCGCCTGTCCTAAGTGCGCCAGACCGGCAGCCAGGTTGGTAAAATAGAACTTCCAAACGCCCCCCACCGCCATGAGCCAGACCCGCTGTTCCCCATCCAATCAGAGTCTCCGAATATCCGTTGCCTTATGCACTTACAACGGTGCACGTTATCTGAACCAACAACTACAGAGTTTCATCGCGCAGCATCGACTTCCCGATGAGCTTGTCCTGTGCGACGACGGCTCCGTTGACAGCACCCTTTCCCTCGTGGAAGAGTTCGCCCGCCATGCTCCTTTTCCTGTCCGTATCCTGCGCAATGCCGAGAACCTTGGCTATAGTCGCAACTTTGCTAAAGCGATCTCCCTTTGCTCAGGAGATGTCATCGCTTTGTCCGATCAGGACGATGTGTGGTACCCGCAGAAGCTGTCGCGGTTGGGAGAACTTTTCAACACCTATTCTCAGGTGGACGGAATTTTTAGCAATGGAGACCTGATCGATATCTCCTCCAACAAAATTTCAGGAGATCTCTGGACGAGTTTTAGCTTCCTTCCCGTAAATCAGGTGCGGCTGCGTTCCGGTCACGCGGTAGAGGAGCTGCTTAGGCGAAACGTTGTCACCGGGATGGCTTTTGCCTTTCGCCGGGTTTGGAAGGATGAACTCCAGCTTATGCCCGCGAGCTGGCCGCATGATGCATGGCTGGCTCTGCTTCTGGCTCTGGAAGGGAAGCTGCTGGCCTGTCCTGAGCATCTTGTGGCGTATCGTGTCCATGAAAATCAGAAGATCGGCGTTCCCATTACCTCCGCACAAAAGAGGCGTTATATTCAGCATCACGGTCTGGGTAACTATCTCGCGCTCTCGCGCAAGCGAAATCAGGAAGAGTATCGCGGATATGCCGAGCAGTTTGAAGATTTGCTCAGGGTAGCCACGGCTTATCCATCGGAAGATCTGCAGAAGAGGCTGCTTCAGATACGAGACCAGATCGAAGCCAAAGCCGATCATGCCCGCACGAGCGAGGGGCTGCTCAACCTCAGCCGACTCCGTCGCTTGCCACAAGTGCTTCGGCGCAGAAAACACTATGAACGTTACTCGCCCACAGGCGTTCAAGCAATGATTCGAGATATGTTTCTCTAGATCTGGACATTTCTGCCAAGGCGCGGCCATCTAAAGGTCAGAGCTATACTGAACGCAGTCCTGACTTTGTTTCGCAACACTATGGATACCCATACGCCCTCTACGTCTCACGACGCCGCAGACCTGTCCATCCTGGCGATCATCGTACTCTACAAAAAAACTCTCGCAGAATCTTCGAGCCTGCAGACCTTGTTGAGAGCAGCCGAGATGTCTGCCTCACCATTTTTTCGTCTGGGCATTCTCGTCTTCGATAACACACCCGGTGGACAGTATCCAGGTGAGCTTCCGGACCATGTTCTCTATCGCGCCGCACCCGACAATCCCGGCCTGGCCGTGCCCTATAACGAAGCGCTCGCGTTCGCGGAACAAAACAGCTTTTCCTGGCTACTTACACTCGATCAAGACACCAGCCTGCCTGCTGATTTCCTGCTCCGGCTGGAACCATACGCCAGGCAGTATCAGCCTGCCGATCAGGTTGCGGCGATTGTCCCTCAAATCGCCGATCATGGCCGAGTGATTTCGCCCTTTCGTTTCATCGGCGGATTCCTGCCTGGCGTGCTGCCGCCCGGAACCAACGGGATCGGAAAACGATTTACTTCCGCGCTGAACTCCAGCTCGCTGCTCCGTGTCAGCGCGCTCCGTGAACTGGGCGGCTATGACCTTCGCTTTCCTTTGCACAACAGCGATACTCGTCTTTATCAACGTATTGACGAGGCGGGCAAACAAGTCTTCATCGCAGGCGATATTCGCGTCGATCATGAACTCGCCATTCTGCAACGGGAAGACCGCATGACCCCTGACCGCTATCGCAAGCTCTTGCTTGACGAATGCGATTTCTGGGATCTTCATATGGGCGTGCTGGGCAGGACAGAGCGCCTTGTCCGCCTTGCCGGACGAGTCTGCAAAGGTTACCTGAAGCACGAGGACCCTGCTTTTCGCAGGATTACGTGCCAGGAGATCGTGCGAAGACTCTGTGTGCGGAGACGGGATCGCATTCGAGCGAGCGCACAGGCTGGCAAAGACACAGTCGTGCAGTGAACTGCTCGCGGGTGGCGGGCGGTTGCCAAATGCATCGCCCAAATGCGCTAGACCAGGCGGACTGCTGCACCCAGTCAGTCTGGCTGTTTGCTTGATGGTCTGGCTGGTAGATCCGGCACATCTTCGTGACGAGGTGTCGTTGCATTGCACCTAGCATCGACTGCATGGCAACAATAATACGGGTTCCGGATCCGGACGAAACTACTGCCAGAATCGATGATTCATGCTTAATCGACGCTTAATTGCCGGGGAAAACAGTGCTTCCTTCAGGCCCAGTTTGTATCCGAGAAATTTGAGACCGGTGCGAAACAGCGAGGAAGGTATCTGCGCGGGATCGCGCTGCAACAAGTAGCGCAACTCGGAGAGCGCAAAGCGAGTGCCCTCTCCGCTCGTCTTTCCGAATTCGTTGAGAAGCCAGCTTTCACGGCTGTGCAATACACCGATATCGAAGTAACGGTTGAACTCCTGCTTCCAGGTATGCGGATGCGAGTGGTACACACACGCGTCCGCCACATAGGCTATTTTATATTTTGCCTGCAGCAGACGAGCCGCTGTAATAGTGTCTTCGCCGAAAATCACATCCAACGGGAATCCTCCTATCCCCATCAGTGCAGATCGTCGGTAGGCGGAAAAAGAGTTCGAGAGAAAAATAGCCTTGAACCCAAGTTTCTCGCGACTGGCTAAGTCTCGTAGATCGGAAAGCGCAGGGTAGTTGAAGCTACGCGCATGTGCTTCGATCGCCCCTGACTGAAGGCGAGGTAATTGTCTGCCGTATGCCGCCCCGACCATCAAATCATCAAAGGCAGCCACAATGTTTTCTATCGCATTCGGGTCAGTCAGTACCGCATCCTGGGTCAGAAATACCAGGACATCGGCAGATGGCAGCAAGTTCACCGCCATCTGCCGTGTGCCCCCATGGTTGAACTCAGCCCGCTTGATCGTACACACCTGAAATCCATCTGCGTGTGCCAGTTCGCTCGTTCCGTCTGTCGATTCTGAATCGACAATCAACACCTGCTCCGGTCGAACGCAAGCGAGCAGCGCTGGTGCAAAGAGCGCCCAGTCTTTTGCGGCGTTCAAAGTAGGAACAATGACATTTACCATCGGTGATTAAGTTTAGCATTCTCATATTTATCCAAATGAGGGACGGCTTCCTGAAAAAGGCGGCAAGGAGCACGCCATGCCCTGCCTCCATAATCTTGAGCAAGCTTTGTCCGCCTATGTAGACGGCCCCAGGTTGGCGGCCGATACGAAGGGACCGTTCTTCCGCACCATCGGGCGCGGCACCGGTGAACTTACAGGGAATTGGGAGACCCGCGGATGGAAGGTTTTGTTGGATAAAAGCTGACACAACTTTTGAAGGTCTGCGACAAGTCGTGTTTGAACCCGAAGAAAGAATTTTCTTAGGCGACACACCTCCCGAATTAAAACATCCATATAGGGTGATTAGTTCTATCGGTATTTCTGACACGCCAGATTGGTTCAAGGCGAACACAAACAAAAAATTGCGTAAAAAGCAGGAGCAATCGAAAATTCCGGAAGCAAATCTACTGGAATCCGCGAAGACGTGTGCGCCATTCTTGAAGGTGGAATCGAGGCGTTTCAAAAGCGCGAACAGTAGTACTCATTGCAGTCAATCGGTTGACGAACGATTGTTTCGTGTTTGATTCAGATATGCATATCGCAGAAACACGTGCCTACTGAGAGACTTTATTTTTCACATGCTTTCATGCGCAGCATCAGGATTGTCAAAGCGCGTAAAGCTCGACAAGAAGTTCAGATACACAACTCCCGTCGGACCGTTACGCTGCTTGGCGATAATAATCTCTGACTTCGCCTTGTCTGCTGCAGACTGCTCTTCATCGCGGTTGTAATACGCCTCACGATGAATGAAAGCAACAACGTCTGCATCCTGTTCAATCGAACCTGATTCACGCAGATCGCTCAATAGCGGCCTCTTGTCGTCTCCGCGCTTTTCACTCGCACGCGAGAGCTGCGAGAGCGCAACCACCGGCACCTCAAGCTCCTTGGCCAGCGCCTTCAGCCCGCGCGAGATAGCCGCAACCTCCTGCACGCGATTCTCATATTTCTTTCCACCTGCCGAGGGCAGCGTGGCAGACATAAGCTGCAGATAATCGACAACGATCAGATCAATCTTGCCGGCCTTTTGCCGCAGTCTCCGTGATTTGGCGCGCATCTCCGCAAGCGAGATGCCCGCAGTGTCATCAATAAACATCTTCGATTCGACCAGATCGTTCAACGCGCGCTGCAGCTTCTCCTGATCCTCGCGAGCAATAAAGCCGGTCTGCAGCTTGCGCTGATCCACCCACGCCTGCGACGCCAGCATGCGTCGCAGCAGCGACTCCTTGCTCATTTCCAGGCTGAAGACGGCAACCACCGCACCGTGATTCACCGCGGCATTCTGCGCCATGTTGATCGCGAATGCGGTCTTGCCCATCGAAGGACGCGCGGCAATGATAATGAGCTCGCCCTTCTGCAACCCGCTCGTCATACGGTCAAGCTCATAAAAGTCTGTCGCAAGCCCCGTGACCTCGCGGCTCTGTTTATAAAGATTGTCAATGGTGCCGAAGGAGTTGGCGACAATCTGATCGAGCGATTGGAAACCATCGCCCACACCCTTTTCGCTTACCTCAAGCAGGCCGGCTTCCGCAGCGCCCAGAACCTCCAGCGCCGTCTCGCTCTGGTCCGCCGCACGCGCAATCGCCGCCGAGCAGATCATCATCAGCCGCCGCAGCAGGCTCTTGTCCTTTACGATCCGGATGTACTCTTCGATCACCGGCCTGCGCGGCAAACCCTCCGTCAACGACGCAAGATAAGCAACACCGCCAACGGACTCCACTTCTTTGTACTTCGCCAGCTGATGCGATAGCGTGACAATATCCACCGCGCGCTGCTCGTCCATCAACTCGCTCATGCGAATGTAGATCCGCTTGTGCGAGTCGAGCGAGAAATCATCCGCCTCAAGCTTTTCCGCAGCCTCGGAGTGAGCGGCATTATCCAGCAGAATCGCGCCAAGAATGGTTTTCTCAGCGTCAATCGAAGCGGGCAGCCCTTGGTCAAAGTTCGAAAAGCCGGAGCTGGAGAGATTGGAAAGCGTGGCCATGTTTTATCGAGTCTAGGCTTAACTTGGGATTCAGTACACGAGGAATGCCCCAGCTACAGGGCATTCCAGTGCAGCGTCTGTGGACATTTTCCGAAAAGTTGTGGATGGCTGTGGATGACCCGTCGCGATCTTATATGACGACAACGCCCTTGAAAATAGCCATAATTTATGGCTATAATTTCGTCATGCAGGTGAGCACAGCAGAGGCGAAGGATCGTCTTCCTGAGCTGATTCGAGCCATGGAAGGCGGCGAGCAGGTGGTCATCACCCGCCATGGCAAGCCTGTTGCTGAAATTATGCCGCCGCGAACTCAAGAAAAACGCACGGTAATTCTTGGCGGCATGCGCGATCGCATCAAGCTGTATCCAGGCTGGGATGAACCGATCACGGAAGAAGAGCTACTTGGCCGTCGCCTTCATGACAACTATGAGTAGCTACCTGCTCGATACTCATGTTGCAATCTTTGCCCTTCAAACTCCAGAGAAGCTATCCGTAGCCGCCCGCAACGCGCTGCTCTCAGAAGAATGCTTTCTAAGCGTCGTCTCTTATTGGGAAGTCATGATTAAAACTATGAAAGGTGCAATGGACATAGGAAATCCTCGCACCTGGTGGGTCGATACTCTCGATCAACTGACTGCTGCGCAGCTTCTACTACGGCCGCAACACATCAGTGCACTCCATAGCCTGCCACCACACCACAAAGACCCCTTCGACCGCATCCTCATTGCGCAGGCCATCGCAGAAGACCTCACGCTGATCAGCACGGATAAATCGGTCCAACGCTACAGCGAAGCAAGCCTGCGCGTGATTTCCTGACGCAGGCCAATTCCGCTAGGCTGGAACAGCCCGGCGAATCGGCGGAAGTTTCTTATAAGTAAAGCCGCGCCACAGCCACTCAAGCGGGCCGAACCGGAATCGCGACATCCACCATGCGGACAAGACCAACTGGAAGAGCCAGATGCCAATCGCAATCAGAAGCAGAGATGCGCGGTGAACCTTCCCAAACATGCCAAGGCCGTGGCCGTAAAAGATCGTGGTGCCGATGATCGTCTGCAGCAGGTAATTTGTAAAAGCCATCCGTCCCAGCGGTGCCACCCAGTGAGCCAGCCAGGCCCGTGCTCCGGTTGCCATCAAGAGCAGAATGGCCCCAATCCATCCAAGCGCGCACGGAATGCTGGAAAGATAATTCCCCAGTTCGTACGCTAGCAATCCGTAATACGAATCCCATCCGATGTAAAACAGGGACGCAACGCTACAAACCGCAAGCGCAATGCCTATCTGCAAACCGGCAACGAGCGCGACTTTGCCAAAAAACACGGATTTTCTGCCCGGCGCAAAATATCCACCCTTGATCAACGCAATTCCCAGAAGCATGGCCGCCACGATGCGCCAATACGACGAGATAGCAAAGCCGACTGTCTGGCTCGCGAAAGAATAGCTCGCGCGCATCGGAAGCTGAGCCATGAACCTGCCACGAAATGCAAGTGTTTCCGCCTGCGGCGAGACTTCTGTGGGAAAAATTTCTGGCAGTTGCCGAAAGGCAAAACCGACAGCGCGGCCAGACTCAACCGTGGTCACCATGCCAATCACAAAGAAGATGCCGGCGCAAAGAATCAGAGTCCTCGAGCCGCACTTGCGGAACAGAAATACAGTCGCACCGCAAATCGCATAGGAAACCAGGATGTCTCCGTGCCAGAGCAGGTAAGCATGAGCCATCCCCACGACGAAAAGAAACAGGAGACGTCTGCCATACGCAGGCCACGCCGGGGTTCCGCTTCGGTCCAGCCGGTCCGCCATCAGGAACGTTCCTGCACCAAAAAGCATGGAGAAAATTGCCATGAACTTGCCGTCGGCCAGAACGCTGAGCGCTCCCCATATCCGAACATCGGAAGCCGTGGCGTCGAGATACGCGTACGGACTGGTGCGAGCAGCCGAAATCATGGCCATTGACGGAAGATTGATGAACAGAATCCCAAGCAGCGCAAAGCCGCGCAGAACATCCAGCGACACAATTCGCTGCGATTCACTAACAGGCTCGGCAGTGGCTTGCTCAGCAGCGCCCGGGGTCTGCGAGCCAGTAGCTATGGTTTGCATAACGTGCCGCAAATTATATCGCAGCGACGATTTGCCAAGAGACCCCGAATCGCCGCGCTTACTCCGTCGGCTTCCACCGCAGCACCGGCTTGCGCGCCGCCGTCACCTCGTCCAGCCGCGAGATACGCGTGGAGTGCGGCGCGGACTTCACCAGCTCCGGCGTCTCCTCCACTTCCTTCGCAATTGACCGCATGGCATCAATGAACAGATCCAGCTCTTCCAGCGACTCGCTCTCCGTCGGCTCAATCATCAGCGCGCCCGGCACAATCAGCGGAAAGCTCACCGTGTAGGGATGGAAGCCGTAATCGATCAGCCGCTTGGCAATGTCGCCCGTCTTCACGCCCTTCGCAACCTGCTTCTTATCGCTGAAGACCACCTCATGCATTGACGGCGTTTTGTAGGGCAGTTCATACACGCCGTCCAGCTTTTTGCGAATGTAGTTCGCATTCAGCACAGCGTCTTCCGTAGTCTGCCGCAGCCCATCCGGCCCATTCGCCAGAATGTAGGCCAGCGCGCGAATAAACATACCCGTGTTGCCGTAGAACGCGCGAACACGGCCCACTGACTGCGGCCTGTCATACTCCCAGCTCTTCATGCCATCTTCTTTTTGGATCAGCACGGGCGTCGGTAAGAACGGCTCCAGAAACTTCTTGCAGGCCACAGGCCCCGAACCAGGCCCGCCGCCGCCATGAGGCGTCGAGAAGGTCTTGTGCAGGTTCAGGTGCATCACATCCACGCCAAAGTCGCCGGGCCGCACCTTGCCCACAAGCGCATTCATGTTCGCGCCATCCATGTAGAGCAGCGCGCCCTTGTCATGCAGAATGTCTGCGATCTTGTGAATCTGCTCTTCAAAAACACCAATCGTCGAAGGATTGGTCAGCATCAGCGCAGCGGTCTCTTCATCCACCTGCGCGGCCAGCGCCTCAAGATCGATGCCGCCCTCGGCATTCGACTTAAGGTTCTCCACCTGGTATCCGCAGATAGCCGCAGTCGCCGGGTTCGTTCCATGCGCAGAATCCGGAATGATGATCTTCTTGCGCGCATTGCCCTGCGACTCATGCCACGCGCGGACCAGCAGAATACCTGTGAACTCGCCATGCGCGCCCGCCGCAGGCTGCAGCGTAATCACATCCATGCCCGTAATCTCGATCAGACACTTCTGCAGCAGGTCAATGATATTGAGAATGCCCTGCGCCAGCGCATCAGGCCGATAAGGGTGCGCTTCCGCAAGCCCGCGTATGCGCGAAACCCACTCATTCACGCGCGGGTTGTACTTCATCGTGCAGGAGCCAAGCGGATACATACCGAGATCGATGGCGTAATTCCACGTCGAGAGCCGCGTAAAGTGGCGAATGATCTCGATCTCACTCAGCTCCGGCAATCCTGGCGCGTCTTTTCGGACGGCGTCACCAAGCAGCGCTGTTGGATCGACCTCAGGCACATCCAGCGGAGCCAGCTTGTAAGCCTTCTTGCCGGGCGAAGACTTCTCAAAGACCAACCGCTCATTCTGCGTCTGGTGCGGACGAACCTTACCGATGGCCTTGTTCACTACAGGAGTTTCTGTTGTTGACATTCTGCTGCCTCTTCCTGCTCACGGCTCAATTGCTATGAATGCGCGATCCAATTGCTTTGTAACAGGGCACGACTTTAGTCGTGCCGCATGATGCTAATAAATTAGGCGGGCTTTAGCCCCTGCCGCACTTCCGATTTCCTGTTTGCCAGATATTGATAACAATGTGGGTATTGTTCTGCAGATTCGACAAGGCCGGCCTTAACAGGATTCTCAGCAATATAAACGCGATGAGTCTCAAAACTTTTCTTGCCAAGAACCTGTACCTCTGAAAATCCTCGCTGCCAGACCTCTCCCATCACTCCGTATTCTTTCTTCAATCGAAAAGAGAATCTTCCTTTGACAAGTTGCATTGCTTTTTCGACCGTCATATCCGAATTCACGGTGAGTAAAAGATGCACATGGTCAGGCATGATGACAAAATCGTGCGATGTGAAGGCACTCTCCCTTGCGAGTGAACGAAGTACATCAATCAGTAGTTCTGCATTTCGCTCAGACTGAAGCAGCCCTCGCCTCATGCTTGTCTTTGTAGTCGCAAAAAATGTGCGATCAAGTTGCATGATGTCATCCGGGGATGCGTTGCGCCTCGGTTTCGCCATAGCAGGGGCTAAAGCCCGATCCTCTCTTTGCCTGTAGCGGCACGACTAAAGTCGTGCCCTGTTACAAAGCCATGCAAACGACAATCCATACAGGCACTGCTATCCTTCCGCCAATCCCGCAGCGAGCACCTTAGCCGCCGCTTCAATGTCCCGCCGCTTAATCGGCTCCGTCGTACACCAGAGCGTCGCATTGCCCAGCTCCGGGTACCACTTCTTCAGCTCAATGCCGCCCACAATCTTTTCATTCAGCAGCCGCTGGCTCCAGAGCGCCGGAACCTCAGCAGTGTCAATCACGAACTCATGAAATCTCGGCGCGCCTTCAAAGAGCAGCTTCACTCCCGACTGCAGCTTGAACGTCTCAGCCGCAAACGCAGCCTTGGCCATGTTGTGATAGGCCAGTTCGCGAATCCCTTCCTTGCCGTAAACAGTCAGAAAGATCGTCGCCATCAGCGCCACAAGCGCCTGATTGGTGCAGATGTTTGAAGTCGCCTTCTCGCGGCGAATATGTTGCTCGCGCGTCGAAAGCGTCAGCACGAACCCGCGGTTACCATTCGAGTCCGTCGTCTGCCCCACAAGCCGCCCCGGAATCTGCCGAAGGTATTTCTCCTTCGTCGCCAGCACGCCCACATAAGGACCGCCATAGCTGAGCGCAACACCAAAGCTCTGCGCCTCGATGCTGACAATATCGGCTTCAACCGGCGGACGAACAATGCCCAGCGATACCCCCTCCGCAATCGAAACAATCAGCAGCGCACCCTTCTTGTGCGCAATCTCCGCAATCGCAGGAATGTCCTCGATGGTGCCGAAGAAATTCGGGCTCTGCACCAGCACCGCCGCGGTCTCTTCCGTCACAGATGCCTCAAGCTCGGCAAGATCGATGCGGCCATTTTTTTCGTACTTCACTTCGCTCGTCGCCATGTCGCGATGACGAAGATAGGTAGCCAGAACCTCGCGATACTCCGGATGCACCGTGCGCGCAACCACAGCTTTTGACCGTCCCGTGATGCGCATCGCCATCAGCACCGCCTCTGCTGCTCCGGTCGATCCGTCATACATGCTGGCATTCGCCACATCCATGCCGGTCAGCTCGGCAATCATCGTCTGAAACTCGAAGATCGCCTGCAGCGTGCCCTGCGTAATCTCCGCCTGGTACGGCGTATAGCTCGTCAGAAACTCGCCGCGCTGCACCAGCGAGTCAATAATGATCGGCCGATAATGCCGGTACGCGCCACCGCCAAGAAAGCTTGCGTAGCCGATAATGTTTTTCGCGGCTTCCTCGTTGAAGTAAGCAATGATTTCGCTCTCCGCCTGCTGGCGGGGAACGTCCAGGTCGCGAGTCAGCCGATATTCCTCTGGAATGACGGAAAAAAGTTCGTCAATCGAGGAGACGCCGATCTCGGCAAGCATCTGCTCGCGCTCGGCAGGGGATTTGGGGAGGTAGCGCATAGTAATGAAAGGTCCTCGGTAAGCTAAATGTTGCGAAAGGGACTAAGGGACTAAGGGACTGTTGCAGCCGGTCGTAACGATTTCATTAACTTACTCAACAGGATGCCGACTTTTTTACAGAACTCCTCTGATTCGTGCAGAAGTTCTTTAGAACCGGATCCCAGCCCTCTCGCAATTACTAACTGAGTTTCAATTTCCGAATTAGAGCCGCGTGCAATTCCCAGAAAATGCACATATTCACCACGCGACGCACGGCCATATCCTTCAGCAATGTTGCTAGGGACGGAAACTGCAGATCGACGAAGCTGATTGACTAAGCCAAATTTTTCGGAGTCGGGGAAGGAGGCTGTGAGCTTGTAGATTGTGAGAGCGGCTTCAACTGAACTTTGCCAAACCGCCAAATCTCGAAATGACTCGCCCATTTGTTTCTCCCAGTCCCTTAGTCCCCTAGTCCCTCAGTCCCGCTTCTCTTATTGCTCTTCCGCAATGAATGCCTCATACGCCGCCGCATCCAGCAGCCCATCGAACTGCGCCGGATCGGAGAGCTCGACCTTGATAATCCATGTCTCGTGCGGAGCGGAGTTAATCTTGTCCGGCTCCGTCTTCAGCGACTCATTCACCTCAGTCACAGTGCCGGAAATCGGCGAGAACAAATCACTGACAGCCTTCACGCTCTCAACAGAACCAAACGTAGCGTTGGCCGTCACCGCATCCCCAACCTTGGGCGCGTCCACATACACAATGTCGCCAAGCGAGTTCTGCGCGTAGTCGGTAATGCCAATCGTGCCAATCTTTCCCTCAACCGAGATCCACTCGTGCTCTTTGGTATAGCGGTAGTTCGTGGGGTAAGCCATAACGCTCCTTTTAGGAATCCGAGGAATAGCGAAACTCCAGTTTACGGCCTCGTGCCGCGGAGCCTCAAAGCCCGTCCGCCACAAACGTCAACTGAATTGCCTGGATGCACATTTCATCCCTCCTCATTCGTCCTTCATCCCTACTTATCAAAGAACTTGCCATGCCCCCCATTTACCCACGGATCATACTCACGGGCAAACTTGGCGCGAGTCTGCACAGAAGGATGGTTGTAATCCCAGAACTCCACAATCGGACTCGGAGCAGGATCTTCAAGCCACGCCTCACCCAGGTGGTTAAAAGCGGAAACCGAAGTCTTCACCGGGTCCGGCACCAGGCCGTGAATCGCTTCCTGACCAAAAATATCCGCCTCATGCTCATAGTGACGGCTGATCGTATTCGTCACCGGCGTCAGAAAGAAGCTCACAATGGAGATTGCAAAGATCAGCGTAAGAAACCCCGCACGGCCTGCGACAGATTCAATCCCCCAGCGCGCGCCAAAACGCCGCACCAGCCACTCCCCAAACCGCGCGCATCCCCAAAAGACGAAAAAAAGCATGACCGCAAAGATCGTCAGCATCTTGGGAATGTGATTCCGCACGTAATGACCGCTCTCATGCCCAAAAATAAAGAGGATTTCGTCGTCCGGCATGCGGTCCGTCGTCGTATCCCACATCACAAAGCGCTTGGTGGCCCCCAGGCCGGTCACATAAGCATTAATGCCGTTCGATTTCTCGCTCGCCTTCATCAAAAACATGCGCTCCGGCGGGATATTCGTTCCGGTCCTCGCCACAACCGTCTCCAGCTTCGTCACCAGCTCGGCGTGCGTCTTCATCAGCGGCTCAAACTTGTTGAACAGCGGATCGATCACCAGCGGCGTAAGCACAACGGAAGCCACAATCAGCGGCAGCGAAATCACCCACACCCATATCCAATAACGGCGCGGCGAGACACGTACGATCCAGTTGAAAAGCAGCAGAATAGGCGAACCGATGAGGATGCCAAGGGCCAGCGATTTGCCCTGGTCGCCCAGCCACCCATCCCACTGCTGCACGCTGATCCCGTAATGCCTGCTGGAGGCGTGACCAACAGCGTCCAGCGGCAAACTGGCAATCGTCGTAATCACCGTAAAAATTGCAAAAAATATTAGCCCCTGAATCCAGCGGAAACGCGAAATGCTCGTGACCCACTTTTCCAGGCCCGCAGCCCAGCGTCCGGCCAGCAGAATCCACAGCACGGCCAGCCCCCAAAGCGTGCCCACAATCTCCAGCGTCAGCCGGATCCGGTTCAGCGCCTTGGCCTGCGCCAGCTTCTCGGGCGACAGCGTGTAGGCGTCCGTAGATGCGGGCTGCGCTGGCGTAGCCTGCGCAGAAGATTGCGGAGCGGGTTGAGCGGCAGCCGGAGCCTGGCTCACGCACAGGCTTAGGCCGCAGGTCAGAGCAGCAAGCGCGAATACAGCACAGCGAACAAATCTCATAGCATTCTCCCCTCGGCAGGCTCCAGAGTCTGAGACAATCTGGCTACCGATGTTTTTACCCGATTTTGCTGCTTTCGCACACACAAATCTCAGCGCCAGCTCCACAAGGCGTCGCCTGCGCCCGCTCAAGTTCGTCCTTCCCGGCCTGTTCGTCGCCGCATCCGCCGCGCAGATTCACTCTCAATCCACCCCAGTCCTCTTAGACTCCATGAGCACGGAGTTGCATCGCGCCTTCACCTCGCTCGGCAAGCAGGGCGATGAGAAGCAGCCCCCACCATACTTCCTCAGCTACTCCGTGCGCGACACCGACGGCGTCCTGGTCATGGCGCAATACGGCGCTCTGGCCCGTAGCGCAGCCTCGCGTGAGCGCATGGCAGACGTGCAGGTCCGCATCGGTGACCCTAAGCTCGACAACACGCACGGCGACCACCGCGCCTCCGCCGTCAACAGCCTCCAGCTTCCGCTCGGCGACGATCGTCAGGCGCTCTCGCGTACCCTCTGGCTCGCCACCAACTCCGGCTACGCCACCGCGCTCGACAACTATCTGCGCGTCCAGACCGAGTCGCAGGTCCGCGCCAAAGAAGAAGACACCTCGCCGGACTTCAGCAAGGAGCCCCCGCAGACAGCCATCGGCTCACCCGCGCCCAGAATCGCCATCGACCGCGCCGCATGGGAAAAACGCGTCACAGCGCTCTCAAAGGTCTTCCGCGAGTTTCCGGATGTCTATCAGAATGCAGCCATTCTGTCGATCACAAGCGCAACCAATTACTTCGTTTCTTCTGAAGGCTCAAAGATCGTTACGCCCAACGTTGCAGCGCGGCTGGTGATCCTTGCCGTTACACGCGCCGATGACGGTATGGACCTCTTCCGCGCGCAGACCTTTGAGGCGGAGACGCCGGACGGTCTTCCCTCGCAGGACAAGCTGGAAGCCTCCGTGCGAGAGCTGGGTAAGAGCCTCGAAGCCCTCCGCAAAGCGCCGGTAACAGAGCCCTTCGACGGACCCGCGATTCTCTCCGGACGCGCCGCCGCAGTCTTCTTTCATGAGGTCCTCGGCCATCGGCTTGAAGGCCAGCGCCAACGCGGCGACGAGGAGGGCCAGACCTTCACCAAGGATCTCAATAAAGACGTCCTTCCCAGCTTCCTGTCCGTGTCGGATGACCCCACGGTCTCGCAGTTCGGCGGAACCTGGCTCAGCGGCACCTATGCCTACGACGACGAAGGCCAGAAGGCTCGCCGCGTCGATCTCATTCAGGATGGTGTGCTCAAAACCTTCCTTATGTCGCGCCTGCCCATCGCCAGCTTCTCAGAGTCGAACGGCCACGGTCGCGCGCAGTCCGGCCACGTGCCCACAGGCCGCCAGGGCAACCTGATCGTCACCTCCACCAAGACCGAAAGCGAAGCCGACCTGCGCAAGCAGCTCATTGAAGAGGCAAAGAAGCAGAACAAGCCCTTCGGCCTTTACTTCGAGGACATTTCCTCAGGCTTCGCCGTCACCACGCGCTCCTCGCCGCAGGCTTTTCAGGTCATTCCGCTGGTCGTCTACCGGGTTTACGTCGATGGCCGCCCCGATGAACTCGTGCGCGGCGTTTCCATCGTCGGCACACCGCTTGCCGCCATGAAGCGCATCATGGCCACCGGCAACAAGAGCGAAGTCTTCAACGGCGAGTGCGGCGCGGAGTCGGGATCAATTCCTGTCAGCGCCATTGCTCCAGCCATGCTGGTCAGCGAGATGGAAACGCAGCGCCAGCCGCAGGGCACATCGCGCCCACCAATCCTGCCCATCCCCTCAGCCACAGGAGGCACAAAGTGACCTCAATCCGCTCTGCCTCTACTCTCGGGTGCCGGGTGCCCCTGGTCCCTCGCATTTGGGGACCAGGGATCGCAATTCTTCTCGCAGCCTCGATCTCCGTTACAGTAGCCACCGCCCAGCAAACCCGCACCGAAGCAGAAAAAGATCCCGTCCTCAAAGCCATGCTCACCGAGATGGACCGCAGCAAGTCCGGCCTCCAGCTCCAGGGCTTTCAAAAGCCATTTTTTATCGAGTTCCGCATTGAGGACGTCACCAACTTTGAGACGCGCGCTGAGTTCGGCTCCAGCGAAGGCTCCGAGAGCGGCCATCAGCGCGTGGCGCGCGTAACGGTTCGCGTAGGCGATTACAAAACCGACAGCTCCACCGCGCGCGGAGACGGCGCAGTCGAAATCACAACCATCGACGACGATCCCATCGCACTGCGCTCCGCCCTCTGGTCCGCCGCCGACAACGCCTATAAGGCAGCCCTGGACGCCTACGCGCGCAAGCAGGCCGAGCTCAAGCAGGTGCAGACCCCTCCGCAGGCCGATGACTTCAGCCAGGAAAAGCCGCTCATCTCGCTCGCCGCGCCCACAGCTCTCGATTTGAACGATCAGGCGCAGAAGACATGGGATGACCGCGTCGCGCACGCCAGCGGGCTCTACCGTAACGCGGCAAAAGACAACCCGGTCCAGTACTGCGTCTCATCCTTCTCCGCGCGTGCTGTCACCACATGGCTCGTCAACAGTGAAGGCACCATCGTCCGCAAGGCCAGCTCCAGCTATCAGGAGTCCTTCGGCGTCGGCACCCAGGCCGCCGATGGAATGCGCATCGACCGCACCAACGCCTCCAGCGGAAGATCCCTCGCCGCGCTCGACGCACCCGATGAATTCGAAAAACACGCGGAGCGCACAATCGCCTCGCTCGCCGATCTGCGCAACGCGCCTCTGGTCGAAGAGGAGTACCACGGACCTTTGCTTCTTTCCTCGCACGCCGGAGCTGAGGCCATGCACACGCTTCTGGCTTCCGGACTTGCCGCCACGCGGCCGCGTCTCGGCACTGAGGCCCGCACCAACGGGCCCTTCGCGTCCAGTTATCACGCGCGCATCCTGCCCGATTTTCTCAACGCCGTCGATGACCCCAGCCTCAAGACCTATGACGGCAAGGATCTGATGGGCGCCTATGACGTCGATGATGAAGGCGTCGCAGCCCAGGCCGTGCAGCTCGTCACCGCGGGCAAGCTTGAGAGCTACCTTATCGGCCGCGTGCCCGTGCGCGATCTCCCGCAATCCAACGGCCACGCGCGCGCCGCAGTTTCCGGCCCAGCGCGGTCCGTCATCGGCGTGCTTAAAATCTCAGCCGAGAACGGTCTCTCCGACGATGACCTCAACAAGAAGCTGCTTGATATGGCCAAAGACCGCGGCCTCACCAGCGTTTACTACGCAGCCACCCTCGGCTCCGGGCTCTCGCCGCACGTGCTCTACAAGGTCTCTGTAGCAGACGGCAAGCGCGAACTGGTGCGCGGCGCAGCCCTCGCCGATATCGATCAGCGCGCGATCCGCTCCGGCATTGAAGCGGCAGGCAACAAGCTCTGGGTAGCCAACTATAACTCCACGACCCCGGAAACCGTCCTCGCCCCCGCGCTCCTGCTCAGCGATGTCACCGTCAAGCGTGCCAACGAGAAGAACAACAAGCTGCCCTACTATCCGCCACCAGACTAAAAAGCGCGAGTTTTCTATCGGGACAATCTTCGGACAGCATGGTAGATCACAGTCAGGCGTTCTTGGGTTTCGAGATTATTCTGTGATGCCGCTCAAATGGCATTGCCAAATAGTGCCGTCGGGAAGCAGAACCATGTAATCCCGGCTGATCGCCGTTTGGTCAGCGTTGTGTCCGTCCTTCGCGAGTTGCGCTGTGTAATCACCCGGGGCCAGGACAGCTGATTGTAGTTTTCCGATCTTTGAATCGCCCCATAGCTCAACTTTCTTGCCATCCAGAACAGCGTCGACAAAGAGTCCGTTCGCGCTGCACGAGACCCCGGCCAGAGCGTGGCCGGCGGAGTCATAGCCGTTGCAGACGCGCCGAAGGTGCGATGCCGAAATATGCAGGTGGAGCGAAAAATCAGTTGGTTTGACCGTCTCAGGCGCTTGTCCCATGCGGTATTTTTGCCCATATAGGGAACACGCTGAGCCGAGCAGAATGCAGATTATGACCAAGGACTTCATTGCCACATACCTCGCGTAAAAAGAAACATGACGAGTATAGCTCTCTCAATCCGTCCGCAACGCCGTCACAGGTTCCACACTCGCTGCGCGCTGCGCCGGAATAAAGCTAGCGATCAATGCGCTCAGCAGCAGAACAGCCGTCGCAATAACCAGCGCCCCCAGGTCGACTTCTCCCACCTCATACAGGCTTGCGTGCAGCATGCGCCCTGCAACAAAGGACAGCGCCAATCCCAACACCAGTCCCACCGTCACCTGCGCAAGCGCCGAGCGCAACACCAACAGAATCACGTTCACTCGCGATGCCCCGATAGCCATCCGCACACCAATCTCCATCGTGCGCCGCGCAACCGTATACGCCATCACGCCATAAAGGCCAATCGACGCCAGCAGAATTGCAAGTCCGCCAAAGAGCGTGCTCAATTCAGCCACAGTTCGCTGCTGCTCGTAGTGCACATCAATCTGTTGCTGCAACGGATGCATATTCATGATGGCGAGATTGGGATCAACCTCCGCAAAGACCTTGCGGATCTGCGGCTCCAGCCGTCCCATGTCACCATCAATCCATAACTGCGCTCCATTGATGAAGTGCGACCACTTCTCGTTTTCCTTCAGCGCACTATCGGCATAAAGAATGCTCTGCGAGAGCGCGCCAAAGACCATCGGCGCAGGCGGCAGCGCGGGGTCTGCATATTTCGCATCGCGAGCCACGCCCACAATCTCAAAACTGTCGCTGTTGGCCGGCAGATTAAAGCCGAAGTGGCGGCCAATGGCATCGCCGTCCGGAAAAAACCTACGCACAAAGGCCTCGTTCACCACGGCAACATGCTGCGTATCTTCGCGGTCAGAGAGCAGAATGCCGCGTCCTTTCACAAGCGGCTGGCCGATAGTGGCAAAGTAATCCGGGCCCACACGATCGTAGTCCACACTGTGCGCGCTATCGCTTGGCGGCACGCCCTCCCCAGGCTTCAGCACATAGGCTTCCCAGTGTCCATCCATCGGGCTGTCCAGGGCCACGCTCGCGCTGCGAACTCCACGCAAAGCCTCAAGCCGTATCTTCAGCTCGCGATACATCCTGTCGAGATCGGCAACCGTATATTTCGCCAGCGGCGGCTCAACAGTCACAATCTCGCGATTCTCCGCATGAAAGCCAAAATCCTGGTGGCGCAGGTTAGAGATGCTATGCGAAAGCATGCCAGCCACGGCCACCAGCACCAACGAAACAGCCGTCTGCACAACGACCATCGTCTTCTGTGGCAACCCCGCGCTTCCTCTCATCGTGCGGTTTGCTCCGCGCATTGAAACCATCGGGTCTGTGCGTGAAGCCAGCCACGCCGGCGCCATCCCTGCAATCAAGCCTGTAACAATCGATAGCGCCAGGCAAAATCCCAGCACCGGAAGCGACGGCGAAATATGCACCGGAGCCACCACGGCATACCGAAATGCCAGCCGCACAATCAAGCCCGCTCCCGCCCACGCAACCACCACGCCCAGCACACCGCCCATCACTGACAGCAGCATGCTTTCAAGAAACGATTGCTGCAGAATCCGCCTCGTAGACGCTCCCAGCGCACGCTGCAATGCCGTCTGCGGACTTCGCGTCATGCCTCGAGCCAGCAGGAGATTTGCCACATTCGCGCAGCCAATCAGCAGCACCGCGGCGCAGATGCCGAAAAGGATATACAAGCTGCTGCGATAGGAATCGCGCATCTCGCCAATGCCCTGTCCGCCGGGACCCAGGCGAATCACCTGCCGCGAAAGCTCGTCTTTCAGTTGCGTCTCGAACTGCGGTGCCATTGCGCCCTCGCCGGTAAGCCAGTGCTGCAGGTGAGCCGTCAACCGTTCCGCTACACCGGCCGTTGTCGCGCCCGGCTTCAGCCGGCCTATCAGCCGCAGCCATGCCATCGAGGGCACATCGCAGTAGGGAGCCTCGGCATCCGTCAGGTAATCCACTGAGAGCGGAACCCACAGGTCCATGGGATTGCTACTGAGCGTCTCGCCGAAAAATCCTGGCGGCGCTACGCCAACGACGGTGAAAGAAAATGTCTCAATCTGAAAGGTCGCCCCAATGATCTTCGGATCGCCGCCATAGACGTTCTTCCACGTGCGATAGCTCATCACAGCCACTGGCGGAGCACCGCGCCTGTCGTCCTCCGGCCTGAGCATGCGTCCGGCAATCGCATTCACGCCCAGCGTCTGAAAGTAGTTGCCGCTCACATACTCGCCCATCAGCGCGCGCGCCTGCGCCCGGTCCATGTCTGTGCCGTAGCGTACGCTCAGCACACCGGGCTGTGCTTGGAAGGCGGCAACCTCATCAAACTCCGGTCGCGCGGCCACAGCAAGCTGCTTGTAGAGCTTATACGAATAAAGATCCCAGTCTCCCTCCGGGCTGTTCATCAGGCAGCAAGCCTTGCCAATGCCAATCTGGTAAAGCCGCGATGGATCCGTCACCGGCAGCGACTTCAGCATGACCGCATCAATCAGCGAGAAAATCGCCGTGCATGCGCCAATGCCCAGCGCAAGCGTCAACACAACGGTTGCCGTAAACATCGGCGCAAGTTTCAACTGCCGCACAGCATGGCGAAGATCGAGCAGGACTGTCATTGCAAGAACTTTACACGTATGGCTGGCATCAACCCCACCGCCGGCTACATCCGCATCAGCGCCCAGGGCGTAGTACAGGACGGATGGCACGTCTTTTAGCGCCCCATCTTCACCCGCGCATCAGCGCATTCTGCAAAAAGAAATACGCCGCCGTAAGCAGACCAATCGAAGCCACCGTCCAGCGCATCACGCGCTGGTTCACGCGCGGGCTCAGGTGTGCGGCCAGATATCCGCCCACTGCGGCCAGCACTGCCATCTCCAGGCAGAAGCGCCACTCCACGCGCCCCGCCAGCATGAACGTCACTGCGGGAATGCCAATCGAAACCACCGCCGTCAGCACCTTCAGCGCATTCATTTCGTGAATATCGTGTACGCCGCAAATCCCAAACAGCGCCATCACCAGAAATCCCCCGCCCGCGCCAAAGTAGCCCACATACACGCTCACCACCACCATGCCGATGATCAGCGCTACGTCATACCGCTTGCCGCCCGAGCGCGTCGCAAGCCATTTGCCCAGCGGCATGCTGGCGATAAACATCCCTGCGGCAAACAACAGCAGCCACGGCAGCAGCTCCCTGAACCAGTGGTTCGATGTAATCAGCAACAGCCTGCCGCCGATCCAGCCGCCCAGCCCGCTCGCCAGCGCAATCGGAGCCATCTTCCAGCCGTAAGCGAGCAAATGCCTGCGAAATGCCACCAGCGAAGTAAGCTGCCCAGGCCACAACGCCACAGTGTTCGTGGCCTGCACCGTAACCGCGCCCACCCCCGCGGCGCTGGAGGCGGAGAACAGCGCCGGCAGCGTGAGAAACGATCCCCCGCCCGCAATCGTATTCAGAGCTCCGGCAAAAAAAGATGCCACAGGCAGCCAGAGCCAGCGCACTACATCCGCAAAATGCAGGGACATATCTATTCACCGTAGCCGCAGCTTCATAAAGATGGGATGGAGGACTCGCAATCCATGTCAACATCTCCCGCGCTCAAGGTGCTAAACTCCGGTGTGTAAGCCCATCCCGGAGTTGAAATCACGCAATGAGATCCCGTTTTTCGCTGCTTCCCGTTGCAGCCGCACTCGCCGTCACCCTCCCCGCACAGGCACCAACCGCACCCAAGCCCGCTACGCCTGCCACCCATGCCTCCACCACCACGGCCGCCAGCGCCGCTAAGCTGCCTCCCGGCGTGCTACCCGCGCACGGAATCATGAAAACCACCCTCGCGCTCAAGTATCAGGACATCAAGCTCGGCACCGGCCCACTCGGCCAGGAAAAGCAAATGTGGCATGTCAAATACAAGGGTTGGCGCGCTGCCGATGGCGTAGTCTTTGACGCGTGGGATCAGCACCCGCAGCCAGTCATCGGCCCGGACGGCAAGCCCGTCATGGGGCCGGACAATAAGCCCAAGATGGGTGACCCCCAGCCGCTGGAGTTTCCGCACGCCGTTGGCCGCATGATTCCCGGCTTTGACCTCGCCGTGGATGGCATGCACGTCGGCGGCAAGCGCCGCATCTTCATCCCCTGGGCATTGGCCTACGGCTATCGCGCCATGCCTGATCGCGGCCCTGACCACCCCGGCATTCCCGCCAAGTCTGATCTCGTCTTTGATGTCGAGCTCGTCAGCGTATCGGATATGCCTGCACCACCGCCCGCACCCGCGCCGCGTCCCGGCGGAATGATCCCCGGCGCACCCGGAGCAGCACCAAGGCCTGGCCAGCCTCCGCTTCCCAGCACTCCCGGTCAACCCGCTGCGCCCGGCCAGCCTTCAGCCCCGGCAACCGCGCCTTCCACTGCAACGCCGCCACCAGCAACAACAACTCCGGCGCCTCAACCCAAGCCCACACCCCCACCGCCGTCGAAGTAATCTATCCTGCTCCATCCCACCCTTGCGAAAGAAAAAATCGCAAGGGTGGAAATATATACAGTCATTGCCGTTTATCTATAACCCTGAACCCTGATCCCTGTTCCCTAATCCCTGCATTTCCGGCGTAGCCTCCAGCAACTGCCGCGTATACGCCTCCCGCGGCGCCGCACAAAGAGCATCAGCCTCGCCCGTCTCCACCAGCCGCCCGCGCTCCATCACTGCAATCCGCGTGCTCAGGTAACGCACCAGCGGCATCGAATGCGAAATAAACAGATACGTCAGCCCATGCTCGCGCTGCAACGTCCGCAGCAAGTTCACAATCTGCGCGCCGACCGAGACATCCAGCGCCGACACCGGCTCATCCAGGATCAGCAGCTTTGGTCGCAGCATCAGCGCCCGCGCAATGTTGATTCTCTGCCGCTGCCCGCCAGAGAACTCATGCGGATACCGTCCCAGCGCACTCTCATCCATCCCCACCTGTTTCAGCAGAATCACGGCCTCGGCCTGCCGCGCATTCGGCCCCATGCTCGGCTTATGAATCGCAAATGGCTCCGTCACAATCTCCAGCACCTGCATCCGCGGATTCAGCGCCGCATACGGGTCCTGAAAAACCGGCTGCATCTGGAGCCGCAGGCTCTTTAACTCTTTGGATGAAGCCTCCGTCAGATCCACTCCATCCACCCGAACCATCCCGCTAGTCGGCCTCACCAGCCCCAGGATCATCCGCGCCACGGTCGTCTTGCCCGAACCCGATTCGCCTACCAGCCCCAGCGTCTCGCCCGCCTCAATCTCGAGCGACACATCATCCACCACCACGCGCTCCTCCGCGCGCAGCCCGGCATATCGCACATAGCTCTTAGTTACCGACCGCACCTCAACCAGCGCCATGACCCGATACTAAACGCTCCAGAATTCAGATTGCCCATCATCTTTCGCGAGTTCCGCCACAACATCCGGGTGCCCCAGGTCCTTGCAGTTAAGGACCTGGGATGGCACTCCCGCCCCCTTAATCTTCGCAACATAGCACGACTGGCAGTGCAGGGCTTTAGCCCCTGTTGAAACTCAGCCACCGAGTACAGACAACTAAATCTCCCAACTCCGCTATAGTGTCGAAAAGACATCTTCCCCATTCCCAGAGGTTTTCAGTGACCTTCGACCGCCGCCGCTTTCTCACCGCCTCCACCCTCGCTGGCATCTCATCCACCCTCTTTCCCGGCGTGCTCTACACCCTCTCCATACAAGCGCAGGAAGCCTCAGGCACCGATCAATCCAAGCCGCCAGTCATTACCCCGGAGATGATCGACCAGGCCGCCATCCTCGCCGGCATCGGCCCCTTCACCGCCGAACAGAAGCAGATGATGATCGACTCGCTAATCGACGTAAACGGGTCAATGAAAGCCATCCGCAAGCTCAATATCCCAAACTCCGTCGCACCGGCGTTCGTCTTTCATCCGCAGCCGGCGTGGAAGGCGGACCCGCAGACAATTCGTATTCCGGCCTATAGCGCGGGTGGGCCTCCGTTTAACAGGCTAGACGAATGGGCTCCTGACCCAAACGCAAGCGCACCCGCAAAAATAGAGGAACTAGCTTTTCGGACTGTGAGCGATCTAGCGAGCTTGATTCAAGCACGCAAGGTGACCTCAGTTCAGCTGACGAAGATGTATTTGGAACGCCTCAAGCGCTACGACTCCAAGCTCCACTTCGTCATCACGCTCCTCGAAGATCGCGCCCTCAAACAAGCCGCGCAGGCCGACGCCGAAATCGCCGCCGGAAAATATCGCGGCCCACTCCACGGCATCCCCTGGGGCGCAAAAGACCTCCTCGCCGTCAAAGGCTACCCCACCACCTGGGGCGCAGGCGGCTTCGAGCACCAGTCCTTCGATGAAGACGCCACCGTAGTCCAGCGCCTCGACGCAGCCGGAGCCATCCTCATTGCCAAGTTCACCCTCGGCGCGCTGGCCATGGGAGACAAATGGTTCGGCGGCCAGACGCGCAACCCATGGAACCCCAAACAAGGCTCCAGTGGCTCCTCCGCCGGTTCAGCTTCCGCCGTCTCCGCAGGCTGCGTCGGCTTCGCCATAGGCTCGGAAACTCTCGGTTCCATCGCATCCCCCTCCACCCGCTGCGGTGTCTCCGGCCTTCGACCCTCCTTCGGCCTCGTCCCACGAACAGGAGCTATGGCCCTCAGTTGGACCATGGACAAGCTAGGTCCCATCACCCGCTCCGCAGAAGACTGCGCCCTCGTCCTCAACGCCATCCACGGCCCCGACGGCAAAGACACCTCCGTCTTTCCCGCTCCGTTCTACTTGGAACCCGGCCTCGACCCGAAGACCCTCCGCATCGGCTACCTGAAATCCGCCTTCGACCCACCCAGGCCCTTCAAGCCGCAGGAACCCAAGCCCAACGAAACTCCCGAAGACAAAAAGAAACGCGAAGACCGCAACGCGAGCATGGCCACCAACCGCGCCCGCCGCGACTACGACGGCAAATACGACCTCGCCACCCTCGACAAGCTCCGCTCCATGGGCATCGACCTCATCCCCGTCGAGCTCCCCGATCTGCCTTACAACGCCATAACGCCCATGCTTGAAGCTGAAGCCGCCGCCGCCTTCGACGACCTCACCCGCTCCGGCCGCGACAAGCTCCTCACCGAGCAATCCGCCGGCGACTGGCCCAACACCTTCCGCATCGCCCGCTTCTACCCTGCAGTCGAATATGTCCAGGCCGCCCGCGCCCGCACACTCGCCTGCCAGCAGGTTTCAGCCCTCTTCGAAAAAGTCGACATCATCGTCGCTCCCACCAACGGCCTGCAGCTCGTCGCCACCAACCTCACCGGCCACCCCGCACTCATCGTGCCCAACGGCCTCCGCGCAGCCGACGCACCCCACCCACCCAAAGAAGACGACGGCGAAAACGACAACATCGGCGGCCCCAATACACCCGTCTCCATCACCTTCCTCGCCGGCCTCTACCACGACGCAAAACTAGCCGCCTTCGGCCACGCCTACCAGCAAGCCACCGGCTTCCACAAACTCCACCCCAAGCTCGACTAACCAGCTTCACGCGTATCGTGAAGCAATCACCGCCGTGCCCTACCCATTCGGCGTTCTTTGCCGAATGGGTGGGACAGCACTCCCGCCAATTCACCGGACAGCGTTCACACCGTCTCAGCCCAGACAAGCGACCCCGGCTCGGCCTTCTTCCCCACCACAGGCCAAAGATGAATCACTAGCCCAATCCCCACATTCACCCCGGCCACCAGCGTCATCCAGCCGTTCTCCCGGAAAAATCCCAGCGCCACAAGCGCAATCGCAAAATAGACATGGAACCATGCAGGCACCCAGACAGCCACGCCCGGCACCCTGCGCCTCGGCCCGCCCCGCCTACGCAAACTTCCCCAGCAAACCAGCCCCAGCAGGACCACAACTTCAATCGCCAGCCGCCGTCCCGATCCAATATGGACAGCATTCAGCCAATGAAAGAGGAAGTACTCCGTCACCAGCAACTCCACCTGTGCCGAAATCAGCGCCAGCACAGCAATCGCCGGAAACCGCCACATGCCCGTCTGCTTGAGTCCAGTTCGCTTGAAGATCGTGCGCTCGTACAGCCTGCTGAAAAACGAGTAAAAGAAAACCACTGAAATCCACCCGACAAAATTGCCATAGGGAATCCCGAACCACTCCGCCTTCAACGGGTCCAGCCCGGTTCCGGTCCAGTCCCAGTGCCACATGTGCATCCGGTAGGCAATCACATCCATGGTCAGATCCAGATTCAGCGCCAGTACGGTATCAAGCGCCGCCGCGGCCACCCAGGGCAACCGCAGCCCGTCGGAAAACAATCGTGATGTATAAAGAATGATCCCCCACGCCAGGCCAATACTCACCGGAATATCCATAGGCGCATGCCCCAGCATCAGCAGAAAGTGCCCGTAGGTGTAGCTGTGCGATGCCACCTCGAGATATTCCAGCACCAGCCCGAAACACATCCCGCCCAGCAGATACGAGATCGCGCCCCGTCCCCGCCTCCACGCATCCAGCAGGCACAAAACAAAGAGAAAGACAATGCAGCAATCGAAGAAGGGAAACGCCCACGACGGCGCCGGCCCGTAAGGAATTCCAGGATAGAGAGGCATGCGCCCATATTACACATGGAACAAATAATTTCTGACTGATAATATGGCCGCAAAAGAGTAAATTTTGACAAAAGAAATCACATCCGCCGCAATGGAAGGGCGCGGTCGCTATAACCGCAACTCACAAGTGCAGGCGGCGGGCCAGTCGCCCGCTGTGCCCATGCTGCAACGCGCGGCACAGGCCGTTTCGCTTCCTGATGCGCAGAGCCCCATCGTGATCGCGGACTATGGCTCGTCTCAGGGCCACAACGCCCTCGTTCCCATGTGCGCGGCGATTGACGCGCTGCGAGAACGGGCCGGACGCAACCAGGCAATCTCTGTCGTCCACGTGGACCTGCCCACAAACGACTTCACAGCGCTCTTTGAAACCCTGCGCACCGATCCTCAAACATATTTGAAGCCCGATTCGGCAGTCTTCGCCTCAGCCATTGGCAGATCGTTTTATGAACAAATTCTTCCGGCTGATTCCGTCACATTGGGCTGGAGTTCGTGGGCCGTGCAGTGGCTGAACCAGGTGCCATGCATCGTTCCCGACCAGGTACAAGTAGCCTTCAGTGCTGATCTGGCGGCCAAAGCCGCATTTCACCGTCAGGCGGCGGAAGACTGGCAGCAGTTTCTCCTTGCGCGCGGCAAGGAACTGCGCAACGGCGGAAGGCTCGTCGTACTCACCATGGCCGTCGATGAACAAGGCGAGTTTGGATACCGCGCCCTTTTGCAATCCATGTACGCATCTCTGCGGAAGATGGTCGAAAGCGGTTTCATAACGGAGCAAGAGCTGCTGCGGATGACAATTCCTACCGTGGGAAGAAGCCGTGAAGAGTTTCTCGCGCCCTTCGTGGCCAGCGGACACTTCGCCGGAATGCGGGTCGAAGAAGCGGAGATCTTTTCAGGCGAAGATCAAATCTGGTCGGATTTCCTACAGGATCGAGACGCCAAATCCTTTGGAGCCCGGTGGTCAGCCTTTTCGCGAGCCTCGGTCTTTCCCACGCTCACGTCTGCTCTAAAGCCGGACGGTAACCTCGGACGAGCAGCGGAGTTTATCGCGCAGCTTGAAACCATGACCGCGGCACGCTTGGCGGAGAATCCTGAGCCCTTGCTGATTCCGCTGGCCAGAATTCGCATGGTCCGGGAACGCTGATGGTGTACCCTCTGGCGTGCCGATCCATCGCGCACAAAATTTTCTAAAAATAGTTTGCACAAGATTAAGGGGTTTTATGCCTTAATAGAAGTAGCTCGAAAAATTTTATCCAGCCGAAGGCCCCGCCACCGCGGGGCCTTTCTGTTTTCAGGCACAAAAGGAGATCGCCATGTCCGCACCCCACAACCGTCCCTGCATCCACCAGGAAACCCGCAACACCGCCGTCCACCGCTGCTGCCAGGCCCGCAATCGCGCTCTCGCCGATTGCAAAAACCTCAAGCTTCTCGACTTCCAGGCAGCCGCGCTAGGCGCGGAAGCCTATCTCGCCGCCCTGCCGGAGCTGGCCTCCACACAGGACATCAGGGATTATGCGGCCTGCATCAATCACGGCATCGCTATCAGGGTCATCCCACCTTTTGAGGGCAATGCCATGCTCGGAACTGGCCGCCTGGTCCTCGACACCATCCGAACTGAGTTCAAAGCCAACGAATCCGCTCTCCGCACCGGCATCGCCCAGACGCGCCTCGACCGTGCCAACCCGCGCAAACAGCCCCAGTCCGCCGCGTAGAGAAAATTTTGGGAATTATACATATCGAATTCCCCTCTTCGTTTTTCTCTTCGCCAACTTGCCAACTCGCTAACACGCGAAGCGCGGCGAACCCGCTAAAGGAACAAGACCCAATGTTTAAGGCATCTCCAGAAGCGCAGTTTTGCGCCCCAGGACATCGAAGAAGTGATCCCTATAAATCCCAAAAAAATCTGGAAAGTGTCCCAACAAATCGAGCCGCAGGGCACAGGGGGCCTTCAGGCCCCGGAAAACAAGCGGAAAGCATAGGGGCTTCAGCCCCGCAGCCTGATGAAAAAACCATCTTCGCTTTTCCGGGAAAACCCATCTTGGCATTTCCGGAGGGAGCGTGAGGCTTCAGCCTCACGAATAAGGCCGATGTATTCAAGAGGGGCTTCAGCCCCGGGCTTTTCTGCGGCAGGCAGCCGTCCCACTTGCAGGGGCACAATATTTTTTTTGAGGGTCTCCCCCCGCCAGTAACCTATTTTGTTGTGCAATTAGTAAACAGTTGAAATCGAGCGCAAACAGCACAAAATAAGACACCTAGAAGCAAAACAGCTATGCTTTTCTTCAGCATGAATTCAAGGAAAACAAAAAGCGAAAGTTGAAACCGGCAAATCAGGAAGTACGGCCTTACTTGTACTCTTTCCTCCGCCCCGTCCGCATATTCGTCACGCTGAAACGGCCATCCGCACTCGCCGATCCCGAAGCCAGCCTTGTCAATGCGGAGAGCTTAGTGGAGATGCTACTGAACCACGAATGCCAGGGCCGCCATCACAATTCCGGCCAGCGCAAAAGCCAGCCCGAAGTACCAGTACGCCCGGCTCTTGGTCAGCAGCGTAATGGAGGTAATGACCAGACCAATCTCAAGCAGCGTCTCGCCCAGATCGAAGCGGTTGGCCTTCTTCTCGGCCTTGTCCACTTTCTTCTCCAGCGCCTCGGCCTTGTCCTGCTCTTCCTTCAGGTCGTCGTTCCACTTGGCCTGGTGGTCGGCATAAGCCTTCAGAGTCTTCTGCGCTGTGTCCTTGTCCGTCACAGTCACCACGTGGAGCAGGTCGGAGATCAATCCCATATCGCTCGAACGGATCTTCTTCGCCTGGTAGAGATTCCACTGGTCCGTGGCTTTGTTCTGCGTTAGCACCGCCTCGGTATGCGTCCGGTGGCCGAGCACCGTGGTAATGGCCACTATCGCGGCCAGCACCGCCATCGTAAACGCCACCGGTCGCATGCTCGATTCACTCGCGCCATGCTCGGCATGCTCCTGCAGTTCCTGGGCTTCATTTGCTTCCATAAGACTTATAAATCCTCTGGCTTTAAGCCTGTCCGTTTATATACTTTGGCTAGCATTTTCGGACCGATCTCATCTCCATCATGAAAGGCCCATGTATATTCATGCGGGAAATCTGGATGAACCAGCTGCCGATGTGAGCCGCTCGTGCTGATGCGTGGTTTCTCGCGCCAACCAATTTTCAGAAGCGCGCTATAGACTCGTTTGGCTTTCGATGAGGGAAATTTCATGGAATGTCATGCAGCCGCGAACCGTACCACACCCGCAGTAGATTGCTCGCTCTCGATGCGGTCGGCAATCACGCGCAGGGCAAGCGCCTCAACTTTGGATTGGGCTTCTTCTTTAGTAGCCCCATAGACAAGAACGCCAGGCAAACTCTCGATTTCTGCAATCCAGCGGCCGTCTTCCTCGCGATCAAAAACGATCTCGAATTCCATCATTCGCACCTCCGCGGAAATATAGGGTCAGTTTACGCTAGCGCGGGCTACTTCCGCTTCCACCGCACGCCATCCTTGGAGTCCTCGATGAGGATGCCCTTTTCCGCCAGTTCATTGCGAATCTGGTCGGCGCGCGCAAAGTTCCGCTGTTTCTTAGCCTGCGTCCGCTCGGCCACAAGCCCGTCAATCTCCGCGTCGCTCAGCCCCTGGCGCGCCAGCAGCTCCGCAGCCACCTCGCGGCCATCCGCCTGCGCCCATGCAACGGCGCGCTCCGTCGGACCGGCATCGCGGTCCTCCAGCACATCAAAAACCGCGTCAAAATCCTTCAGCGCCGCCAGCACCGCCTCGCGGTCCCCGGCCAGAAACTCGCCCTGACCCTGAGCAGTCTTGTCGAGCGCCGTATTCGCCGCCCTGACAAGGTCAAAGATCGGCGCTCTCGCATCCGCCGTATTCAGGTCGTTCGCCAGCGAAGCAAAATATCCGGCGCGCGCCTTCGACGCCGCCTGCTGCATTGCCTCGCTCTCGCCCGCCGGCAGTGCAGCCTTGGTCAGCCGCTCGTGGAAGGTTCGCAGCCGGTCAATCGCATTCGTCGCTTCGATCAACCCGTCAAAGGTAAAGTTCAACTGGTGCCGGTACGGCACGGAGATCAGCGCCATCCGTACCGCTGAAGCCTTGTAGCCTTTCAGCAGCAGGTCGCGCAGCGTGTAGTAGTTCCCATCGCTCTTTGCCATCTTCTTGCCGTCCACCAGCAGGAAGCGCACATGCATCCAGTGCCGCGCAAAGGGCTTCTTCGTCGCCATCTCGCTCTGCGCAATCTCGTTCTCGTGGTGCGGGAACATCAAATCCTCACCACCAGCATGGAGGTCAAAGCTCTCACCCAGAAATTCCATCGACATCGCCGAACATTCAATGTGCCAACCCGGCCGGCCGCGCCCGATCGCCGTATCCCAGGAGGTCTCGCCCGGCTTCACAGCCTTCCACAGCGCAAAGTCGCGCGCCGAGTCCTTCTCGTACTCGTCCACATCCACGCGGGCGCCATCTTCAATGCCCGTAAGATCTTTTTTGCTCAGTTTGCCGTATTCAGGAAACGACTTCAGCCGGAAGTACCAGCTTCCATCCTCAGTCTTGTATGCCGCACCCGCGGCCTCAAGCCTCTGGATCAGTTGCACCATTTTTTCAATGTGCTCGGTAGCGCGGGCAATGAACTCAGGCCGCTCCGCCCGCAGCGAATCGAGGTCCTCGAAGAAGGCATCCACAAACTTTGGCGTGTACTCGCCAATCGAAATCCCACGCTCCGCCGCGTTGCGAATGATCTTGTCATCCACATCCGTAATGTTCATCACATGGCGAACCGGCACTCCGGTCAGCTTCAGGAACCGCCGCAGAACATCCACCTGCAGAAAGGTGCGAAAGTTGCCAATGTGGCCGTAGTCATAAACCGTAGGCCCGCAGGCGTACATCCGCAACTCGCCGCCATCGGCAGGCGAGAGCTCGTCCAGTTGTCCAGTAAGAGTATTAAAGAGGCGGAGGGTCATCAGGCAGAACTTCTACAGTAGTTTCCGGCCCGGAAAATTCGGGACTGGTCGAGGGCCTTATCGATTGTAGCAGCGCGCCTTACGCCATCCCCCGCTACACGCCTAGCGCCAAAGACGGATCGGCGCTCAGCGCACTCTCCGCAAACTCACCGGCCTGAAAGCGCGGCCACGCCGCCGCCGCAATCATCGCCGCATTGTCCGTCGAAAGCGCCAGCGTAGGAAACGCCACCGTCACTCCTCGCCGAATTGCTTCCTTCGCAAACCGCTCACGTAGTTCGCGATTAGCAGCCACGCCGCCTGTCACCAGAATGCGCTTCGCTCCAGGCGACTCCGCGGCAGCAAAAGTCTTCTTCATCAGGTCGCCAACAACGGCAAACTGAAAGGAGGCAATCAAGTCCAGAACCATCTGTGGGCAAAGCGCCAGAGCTTCTTCGTGCATCTTGGGCACCTTTGCTCCGGCAAGTATCTTCGCAGCGCGCTCTCCAGCACCCTCGCGCAGCCCGTTCAGCTCCACATACCGCAGCACAGCAGTCTTGATACCAGAAAAGGAGAAAAGTAAATGCGGATCGAGATCGGCAATCGGCGCAGTCTTTGCAGCTTTCGTGCGCGGAGCCTTTCCAAGCAGATGAACCTTGTGTTTGATCTGCGCAAAGGCGAACGGAACGGCCTTTGGATCGCCAAACTTCGCCAGCGCATCAACCCACGGTCCACCCGGATAGCCCAATCCCAGCAGCTTCGCCACCTTGTCGTAAGCCTCGCCCGCTGCATCATCCAAAGTGCGGCCTACTAACTGGTACTTCCAACCCTGTGCCTGCGGCGTGGCCAAATACAAATGCGTATGCCCACCAGAAACCACCAACGCCAAAGCCTGTTCTCCCTCATCATGGGTGCCCAATCCATGCGACGCTTTTGTCGCATGGGTGGGATAACTATCAGCCGAACCGGAATCTTTCTGTCGCTCATTCAGCAGCACCGCATGAATATGGCCTTCCAGATGATTTACCGCAATGACAGGCAGCTCTTCTGCAAAGGCCAGCGCCTTGGCATAAGTAATTCCAACCAACAGCGCGCCGGCAAGTCCCGGCCCGCTTGTCACGGCGATCGCATCCAGATCACGGAGCTCAACACCGGCTTCTTTCAACGCCGCATCTACCACCGGCACCACTGCGCGCAGATGCTCGCGGCTAGCCAGCTCCGGCACAACGCCACCATAGCGCGCGTGCGTGTCAATCTGCGAGGCCACAACCGATGAAAGCGTGCGCGCGCCGCGCTCCACCACCGCGGCCGCAGTCTCGTCGCACGAGCTTTCAATGCCCAGAATGAGGCCGTTGCCCATGGCTCCAGTTTAATTGCGAAGTCCTTACCGAAACGCGACAATAAAGCAGATGCTGACGCACTCGTCCAAATTCGCCGCCGCGCTCCGCATTGTCGAAACCCTGCGCGGCAAAGACTACGAGGCCTATCTCGCCGGCGGTTGTGTGCGCGACTTGCTTATGGGTCGCGAGCCGCACGACTATGATGTGGCGACTTCTGCTGCGCCGGATGTGGTTCTCGCCAGCTTTCCGCGCACCTTTGCTGTGGGCGCGCATTTTGGCGTCGTGCTCGTTGCAGACGAAGAAACAGTCACCGAAGTGGCAACCTTTCGTTCCGATGGAGCATATTCCGACGGACGACGGCCGGATTCGGTTCGCTACACGCTCAGCGCGGAAGAAGATGTGCAGCGACGTGACTTTACCGTTAACGGACTGCTGCTGAATCCACTTGCCGCGCCGCAGCTTTCGTCGGACGAACTGAGGCAAGCAGTGCTCGACTACGTCGGCGGCCTTGCCGATCTGGATGCAGGCGTCATCCGTGCTATCGGCGAGCCTATGCGGCGGTTTGAAGAAGACCGATTGCGGCTGCTGCGTGCTGTGCGGTTTGCCGCGCGATTTGGATTTGCGATTGAGCCTGTGACCCTGGCTGCGATTCGCGCAATGGCGCCAAAGATCTCCTCCGTCAGCCGCGAACGGGTGCGCGAGGAGCTGACAAAGATGCTTACCGAGGGCCATGCGCGGAGAGCTTTTGAGCTGCTGGATGAGACTGGATTGCTGGTTGAGGTGCTTCCGGAGATTGCAAAGATGAAAGGCGTGCAACAACCTGCGCAGTATCATCCGGAGGGCGATGTTTGGACGCATACGCTGATGCTGCTGGAACAGCTGGAAGCCGGCGCTCCGCTGACGTTGGCATGGGGAGCACTGCTGCATGATGTTGGCAAGCCTGCGACCTTTCGCGTTGCGCCGGACAGGATTCGTTTTGACGGCCATGTGGAGGTTGGCATGGCCATCGGTGCGCAAATCTGTCAGCGGTTCCGGTTTTCGAATGATGAGACCCAGCAGATTCTGGCGCTGATCGAAAACCACATGCGGTTTGCGGATGCGGAGCGGATGAAGCCTTCCACGCTGAAGCGGTTTTTCCGGCTGGAGGAGTTTCCGCAGCACCTGGCGCTGCACAAGATGGACTGCATGGCGGCGAGCGGCAACCTGGACCACTGGAATTTTGTCCGGGAGCGGTATGAGGCGATGCCGGAAGAAGCGGTTCGGCCCGTTCCGCTGCTGACAGGCCGCGAGCTGATTGCGGCGGGGTACGCGCCGGGGCCGCGCTTCAAGGAGATTCTGCGCCAGGTGGAGGACGCGCAGCTTGAGGGTGCGATCCACACACTGGATGAAGCGATGGCGATGGTGCGGGAGCGATTTGGCAACTGACGTTTCTAAGGAAGATTTCGGACGAAAGGTCAACGTACTTTGGTAACCGGGGCGGCTGAATGGCGGATAGGCTGCTCCGATGAAGTACGTTAATGGAAACTCGAATTCTGTTCAGCGAAATGGAGCGGGTAGGCAACAGGTTTCAGTTCGCGTCTAAATCAAGGTGCGCCATATCTCTACACATGATCCTATTGGGGAACATTTCCGCTCGAAATGCAGCGTAAATCTGCGTGCTTTGTGCGCGCTGGCTGCATGGCTGCTTGCCGCCTGGGTACTGATGGCGCCCTTGCGGGCACAGGAGACTGCCGCCAGCCTGCACGGCGTGGTGACTGACCGCGATGGCAGTGTTTGCCAGGGCGCGCAGGTTACGATCACCTCAAACTCTGGATCGAATGCCGCTGTTTCAGATGAACTAGGCCGCTATTCCTTTAGCAGCCTGCCTTCCGGCCCGTACAAGCTGACTATTTCCGGGAAGGGATTTGGCCCTCAGACGCTGACGGGGAACCTGGCTGCCGGGGAAAGCCGCGAGTTGCCGGCGGTGGTTCTGCTGATCACGGCCTCGACGCAGGTGACGGTGACGGCAGATGTGCAGGAGATTGCGGCGGCACAGCTGCAGATCGAAGAGCAGCAGCGCATACTGGGAGTCTTCCCAAATTTCTACATAAGCTATGCAAAGAATGCGGCTCCGCTGACGCCAAAGCAGAAGTTCCAGCTTGCCTGGCGCAGCCAGATTGATCCGATGACCCTTGTCTTTACGGGGATCACGGCGGGCGTCGAGCAGTCCAGTAATACGCCCGCTTCCTGGGGACAGGACGGCTCCGGATTCACCAAGCGCTTTGTCGCGGCGTATGGCGATGGCCTCACCGATACTTTTCTTGCGGGCGCAATTTTTCCGTCGATCTTCCATCAGGATCCCCGCTACTTTTACAGAGGCACGGGCACGACCCGCTCGCGCATCTGGTATGCCATCGGCTCAGCGGTAATCTGCCGCACGGACAATGGGCGCCGGCAGTTCAATTACTCGGGTCTAATGGGCGATTTAACCTCGGCGGGCCTTTCAAACCTCTATTACCCTGCCGACGACCGCAATGGCTTTGGGCTCACGTTCCGCAACCTGGCGATTGGTAAAGCTATGGACGCGGCACAGAACATTCTGCAGGAGTTCGTTATCAAGCACTTCACTCCCAGGCTGCCCAAGGACTCCTCGCTGAATCCGTGATTTACGGCGCCGGTACAGCCTATACTCGCTGGCATGGACAATGAGCGCATCCGCGAGATCTGCATGGCGCTGCCCCATGTGCTGGAGACGCTGAACTGGGGTCACCGGCTGGTTTACTGGGTGGGCCCGCGCGAGATTGGCGGCAAGATGTTTGCCACAACCGATGTGGACGGCACGGGAACGGGCGTGCTTTGGTTCCATGCCGGGGCCGAGCGATTCCATGAGCTGCTGGAGACGGAGGGGATCATTCCTGCTCCGTACATGGCGAGGGCGCACTGGGTGACGGTGGAGCGGTGGGATGTGCTGAGAGTGCGTGAGTTTGAGGAAGAGCTGAAGCGGGCCCATGCCCTGATTTACGAGAAGCTGCCGAAACGGGTGAAGACTGTGCTGGCGCTGCCGGAAAAAGAGCGGAACCGGTTGGTTCGGGAGAAGAAGAAAGTGTTGAAGGATAAAGAGGCTGCGAGTAGTAGAAAGTCGAAATGCCGCAGCAAGTAAAGATAATATGGAACACAGTGAACAGAAAAATCGTATGAGTAATTGCTGGCGCAGAAGACTGCACCGGGTAAGGATTGAACGATGATTAAATTTCTGCTCTGGTGTCTGCTGTTTTTCTTCTGCTGGCCGCTGGCATTGCTGGCGCTGGTGCTGTATCCGCTGGTGTGGCTGCTGCTGGTTCCTTTCCGGCTGGTGGGCATTACCGTGGAAGGCGTGCTGGAGCTGGTGAAAGGGATTATCTTTTTGCCGGGACGGCTGTTGAAGGCGGTTTAACACGTACAAAAGCATCCCTCCGGGGCTGAAGCCCCGATTCATTTTGCTCGGTAATTCCGGGGCCTGAAGGCCCCGGCTCCCTCCGATACTAAACACCTGCAGGACGGCCAGTCTCTTTACTCACTGCCGGTGCGGGCTTTAGTTTTGGCTCATGGCAGTGGGTCTAGATCTGACAGGAAAAACAGCCCTGATTACGGGCGGCTCGCGCGGGATTGGCGCGGAGATGGTGCGCCTGTTTACGCAGGCTGGGGCGCGTGTGGCTTTCAACTACCGGCAGGCGCGGGAGCGGGCTGAGGCGCTGGTGAGCGAGTGCGGCGGGACTGGATCCGAAGCTGGGCGTGCTGTTGCGATTGAGCAGGAGTTGAGCTCGCCCGCGGAGGGCCGGGAGCTGGTGGAAAAGGCTGCGGCGGCGCTGGGACGGCTGGATATTCTGGTGGTCAATCATGGCGTGTGGCCGCCGCATGATGCTCCGATTGCGCAGATGGATGAGGCGCAGTGGCGGCGGACGATGGCGGTGAATTTGGACTCAGTGTTTGGGCTGGTGCAGGCGGCTGTGGCTCGGATGGAACAGCAGGGGCGTGGCGCGAATGGCGAGCCGGCTGGGCATATTGTGCTGATCAGCTCGACGGCGGGGCAGCGCGGCGAGGCGTACCATGCGGACTATGCCGTGACCAAAGGCGCGCTGATCAGTCTGACCAAGAGTCTGTCGAGTGAGCTTGCGCCGAAGGGGATTCAGGTAAACTGCGTGGCGCCAGGCTGGGTGGAGACGGAGATGTCGGCGGGGGCGCTCAACGATCCGGTGGTGGGGCCGAGGACGAAGGCTCTGATTCCGCTGGGGCGCGCAGCGAGCCCGAGGGAGATTGCCGGACCGGTACTGTTTTTGTGTACTCCGCTTGCAGGATTTATCAGCGGCGAAGTTGTAAATGTAAACGGCGGGGCGGTTTTAGTCGGCTAATAGGACGGGAGACAAGATTGATGCGCCGGATTTTTTCCTTGGTTCTGGTTTGCATGGCCCTGAGCGCGGGCGGCGCTTTGCGCGGGCAGGCGGCGAATCCGCAGCCGGACGACGTGGCGATGAACGCGAAGAAGGCGCGAACAGTGCTGGACGCGATGGTGCAGGCGCTTGGCGGGCAGGCGTGGCTGGACATTAAGAATCGCGAGCAGCATGGGCATGTGGCGGCGTTCTTTCATGGCAATCCGGACCCTGGGACGACGGAGGTTTTTGACTTCCATAGCTGGCCCGATCACGACCGGATGGACGTAACCAAGCACCGCGACTACCTGCAGTTTTTTGTCGGACGCGAGGGTTGGGAGGTCACCTACCGGGGCAAGAAACAGATTCCGGAAGAGCAGCTGAATGAGTCTCTGCGGCGGCGGGATCACTCGATTGAAACGGCGGTAAAGGTGTGGCTGAAGGACCCGAATACGATTCTGCTGTATGAGGGGCAGCACCTGGCGGAGCGGCATCTGGCCGAGCAGGTGACGCTGATTTCGGCGAGCAATGAGGCGATTACGATTTTGTGCGATGTGCAGACGCACCTGCCGCTGAAGCGCAGCTTTGAGTGGCGCGACCCGGTGTACAAGGACAAGAATACGGACGCCGAGGAATATGACGATTACCATCCGGTGCAGGGATTTCCGACGCCTTATACGATTACGCGATGGAAAAACGATGATATGGTGCGGCAGTTTTTTATCGATCGCGTGACGTATAACGAAACGCTGGATCCGGACTTCTGGAGCGTGGACGCGGCGACTGCGCGCATTAAGAAAACGAAGAACTGACGGGTTGGCTGGGCTTATGAAGTGAGCGGCGTTACATGGCGGCTTTTGGATCCCGTGACAACAGCCGAGAGCCGCAGGTTATGCGTCCTTTATAATCTGCTTCGGGCGCTTCCCCATACTGCGCCTGCATTTTGGAGTCTTGAGAATGACCTTCAGCATCCAGGAGATCCTGGGTTTCCTTCCCCATCGCTATCCGTTTTTGCTTATTGACCGGATTGTGGAGTTTGAACGCACGAAGCGCGTGGTGGCGCTGAAGAACGTGTCGATCAACGAGCCGTTTTTTCAGGGGCACTTTCCAGGCGCGCCGATTATGCCGGGCGTGCTGGTGATTGAGGCCATGGCGCAGGCCGGCGCGGTGCTGATGCTGAGCGAGATGCCGGATCGCGAAAAGAAGCTGGCTGTGTTTACGGGGATCGACAATGCGAAGTTTCGCCGGCAGGTGGTGCCGGGCGACCAGTTGCGCATTGAGGTAGAGGTGCTGAGTTTTCGCACGCGTGCCGGGCGCATGCAGGGCCGGGCGTACATCGAGGGCAAGGTGGCCTGCGAGGCGACGCTGACGTGCATGATTGTTGCTCGTCCGACAGAAAACATGAGCGCCGAGGCGGCGAATGAGTAACGTTCATCCCAGCGCGGTGGTGGCTGCGGGAGCTGTGATTCCCGAGTCCTGCACCGTGGGGCCGTACTGCACGATTGGACCGGAGGTTGTGCTGGGTGAGGGCTGCGCGCTGATTTCGCATGTGGTGCTGGATGGGCGTACGCGCATTGGCGCGAAGAACACGATTTATCCGTTTACCTCGATTGGTGTGGCTCCGCAGGATCTGAAGTACGCGGGCGAGCCGACGCTGACGGAGATTGGCGACCACAACACGATTCGCGAGTGCATCACGATCAGCCGCGGCACGGACAAGGGCGGCGGCGTGACGCGAGTGGGTTCGCACAACCTGCTGATGGCGTATGTGCATATAGGGCACGACAGCACGGTGGGGAGCCATTGCATCCTGGCGAATGCGGCAACGCTTGCGGGTCATGTGACGATTGAAGATTATGCGAGCCTTGGGGCCTTTAGCCCGGTGCACCAGTTCTGCACGATTGGGCAGTATGCGTTTATTGGCGGCGGAACGATTGTGACGCAGGATGTGCTGCCGTTTTCGCTGACTTCTTCGCGGCGCGAGAATAAGGCCTTTGGGATCAATAAAGTTGGGCTGGCGCGGCGAGGGTTTTCTCCGGAGCGGCTGGCGACGCTGCAGAAGGCCTTCCGACTGCTGCTGGCTGCAAAGATGAACACTTCGCAGGCTGTGGGGAAGATTCGCGAGCTGAAGTCGGATGATGCGACGATTCTGGCGGAGTTCATTGAGAAGAGCCAGCGGGGAGTGATTAAGTAAGCGATGAAGCTCGGCCTGATTGCCGGCAATGGGCGCTTCCCTTTTCTGCTGCTGGATGCGGCGCGGGCGCAGGGTTTTTCTGTTGTCGTGGCGGCCATTCGGCAGGAGACCGATCCGGAGATCAATCATCGCGCTGCGGGCGACGAGAAAATTACCGTTCATTGGCTGAGCCTGGGTGAGTTGTCGCGGCTCATTGAGGTCTTCCACCAGGAAGATGTGAAGATGGCCGTGATGGCGGGCCAGGTGAAGCACAAGCAGATTTTTTCGAGCATCCGGCCGGACTGGCGGCTGGCCAAGCTGCTGATGAATCTGCGGACGCGCAACACGGATATGCTGCTGGGCGCTGTGGCAAAGGTTCTGGGCGATGAAGGGATTGAGCTGATCAGCTCGACGACATTTCTGGAACCGCTGTTAGCAAGTGAAGGCGTGATGACGAGCCGTGAGCCCGATGAGGACGAGCGCAGAAACATCGAGTATGGGCTGGGCGTGGCGCGCGGTGTGGCGGGATTCGATATTGGGCAGACGGTGGTGGTTGCGGCGCAGGCGTGCGTGGCTGTAGAGGCGATGGAAGGCACGGATGCGGCGATTGAGCGGGCCGGGGCGCTGATGCGGACTTTGGAGCAAGAGACGGGGGATGAGGAGAGCGGCGAACCGGCATCCACCTTAGAGCGCAAGCTAACTATAGTAAAGGTCGCTAAGCCCAAGCAGGACATGCGCTTTGATGTGCCGGTGATTGGGATTCAGACAATTGAAACCATGATTCGCGCGGGAGCAACGTGCCTTTCCGTGGAAGCGGGACGCACGCTTCTCTTTGATCGTGACAATCTGATGACAAGAGCGAACGCCGCAGGTATTGCAATTGTTGGCGTAGGGCGCGGATACTGAAGATCGCAAGTTCGCGCGTCTTTCGTTGTCTTGAGAAATCGATTTATAAGCCTGGAGGCTTTCCCCGTGAAAAAGTTTGCTCCGTTTGTTCTTGCCGCCGCTGTTGTGCTCACCAGCGCGGCTGTGACCGCGTCCGCGGCCGGTCTTTCCGCAGATCAACCAGCGGCGGGCCAGCCTGCGCCCTCGTTCAATCTTCCCTCGCAGGACGGCACGCCCGTATCGCTCGACAGCATGAAGGGCAAGTGGGTGGTGCTGTACTTCTATCCGAAGGACATGTCCCGAGGCTGCACGGTTGAAGCTCACAAATTCCAGGATGACCTGCCAAAGTATGACGCCGCCAACGCTGTCATTCTCGGTGTGAGCGTGGATACGGTAGACAGCCACAAGCAGTTCTGCACGAAAGACTCGCTGACCTTCCACCTGCTGGCAGATCCCGATCACAAGATGGTCGAGAGCTATGGCTCCTTCGGATTGAAACTCCCCCAGCGCGACGACATCATCCCCGTTGCCCAGCGCAATACCTTCCTCATCGATCCACAGGGCAAGATCGTGAAGGTTTGGACAAACGTAGACGTCTCGCATCACTCGGAAGATGTTCTGGCAGCGCTGGCCGAAGCAAAGAAGTAATAGACGATTCAACTCAAGCCGATGCGGCCTCGGAAAATCGAGGCCGCATTTTTATGCGCGGGAGGATCATTTGGCTTCTGGAGTTGCAAGACAGTTTCGTAGCGAGCTTGATGCCATTGGAGAATCATTGCGCTCGGTTGCGCCCGATATAGCCGACAAGCCCTGGCGCGAAGGCGGATGGACTCGCAAAGAGATTGTGGGACATCTGCTGGATTCTGCCGCCAACAATCGTCAGCGCTTTGTGCGCGCGGCGATTGATGGCTCATACGCTGGGCCGAAGTATGCGCAGGATGCATGGGTGGCCATGCATGGCTACGCGGAGTTGCCGTGGCCGACACTGCTTGAGTGGTGGCAGGTGGAGCATGCGATTCTGGCGCGCGTGGTGGATCATATTCCAGAGGCACGCATGGATGCGCTATGCACAGTGGGCGATGATGCGCCGGTGACGCTTCAATTTCTGATCGAAGACTACATCGCACACCAGTTGTGGCATCTGAAGCAGGTTACGGCTAAATAAAATCATCGTACAGACGCAAAAAAGCCCACCGATTTGGCGGGCTCTTTTGCTTGCCTTGTACTACGTGTTGCGTGTTGCCTGACTGCGTGACTACTTCTTCTTCGCAGCCTTCTTGACCGCCTTCTTTGCGGCTTTCTTCGCGGGGGCTTTCTTAACGGCCTTTTTAACGGCCTTCTTGACTGCCTTCTTTGCTGCCTTCTTAACTGCCACGGTTTTACCTCGTTTTGTGGGTTTGCCGGCGATTGTTTTTACCGAGGCTTTTTTCGCCTTGGCCTTCCCGCCCTTCACGCCGGTACTGACCTTCTTTGGGGCGGATTTCTTTGCGGCTTTCTTAGCCACAGCTTTTTTCGCGGGCGCCTTCTTCGCGGCCTTCTTAGCCACGACCTTTGGGGCCGCCTTCTTCGCGGGAGATTTCTTTGCGGCTTTTTTCACGGCTTTCTTTGCAGCCTTCTTCACTGCCTTTTTGGCCGGAGCCCGAGCCGGAGTAGCGGCTTTCGCCGATACTACTTCAATAATGGCAATTTCCTCGACGACATCGTCGTCATCTTCATCGTCATCCGAAGAGGTAATCACGATAGCCGAGTCGAACTCTTCCTCTTCATCATGGCTCGGGAAGATTTCGGCTGGTTCAAGGTCTCCGTCGCCACTGCTCATGGCATACATCTTCAACGCTTCATCCATCACATTGCCTCCAGCGTCTTGCGCTGTACCCGATTCTCTGGCTCGCAGTACCATGCGCAAGCCATTCATGCAATAGATTGCACTCAAACACCCATGAGTGACAAGTATGTATTGAGTTTCGTCCCTATTATTTTTGGGGCTGCTTCTTCTTCGCCGGCTGAGAGTTCCCATTTCGGGTTGCAGAAGAGGCGGTGCCTGCATGGTGCTTGCCGGTGTGCGAGACAGCAGCAGGCTCGGCAATGTGCAGCTTGCTTCCGGGAGCAACGCTGACGCCGGAGGCAATGCTGTTCCAGCGGCGAAGCTGATCGAGCGAGACGCTGAATCGATCGGCAATGGAGACAAGCGTGTCGCCGCGACGCGTTGTGTAGAGCGAAGCATGCGCAGTGCGCTCGACGACCGGAGCTACCGGTACCACCAATCCTTCGACGCCTGCAAGGCCCTGGCCTTCACGCAACTGATTCGCTTCGGCGAGTTCGCTCTCGCTGATGCGATAAGTGTGCGCAACGGTGGCGAGCGTGTCATCCGCGGCTATGCGATGGTAGCGCCATGCGGTGCGCTTCGACTCAGGAATCTTTGCAATGCGCTGCTGAAACAAGGTTGCAACGCCTGCGGGCAGATGCAGATCGAAGCTCGTATTGGGAGGAGTGATATTGCGCAGCAAGCTGGGATTGAGCGCTTCCAACTCATCGACAGGCGCGTTGACGACGTCGGAAACGAGCCGAAGATCGAGCGAGTAATTCACCGTAACCGTATCTGTGAGCACAGGCGGATCAAGTGTAATTTCATCGAAGCCATACTGTGTGGGATTATTGGCGATGATGATGGCAGCAAGAATTTCCGGCACATAGTTTCTGGTTTCACCGGGAAGATTGTTGCGCTTGTAGAGCTCCCAGAAGTCGGCATAGCCGGTCTTCTGCACGGCACGCTGTATGTTGCCCGCGCCCCAGTCGTAGGCCGCCATGGCAAGGTACCAGTCACCGAGCTGGTCGTAGAGAAACTTCATGTAGCGCGCATAGGCTCGCGTGGACTTCTCAGGATCGAATCGCTCATCCACAAAGGTGTTGCGCTCCAGGCCGTAATCCCCGACGGGCATGAACTGCCACATGCCGCCGGCCCTGCCGAGAGATCGGGTTTTGGGACCGATAGCGCGGGGATTGAAGCCGGATTCGGCAACGGCGAGATAGATGAGATCCTGCGGCACGCCCTCTTCCGCCATGACGCGCTGAATCATGTTGCGATAACGGCCGCCTCGCTGAAAGGAATGCAAGAGCGTGTTGTGGCCCTTTTGCGTGTTGGCGAAGAAGTTGATGAAGGTGGCGACGTACTCATTGACCACCATTGGAAGATCCGACTTGGTGGTGGCGAGCTGCGTCTTGGCTTTGGCGAGGATGTTGGGGTCCACTGTGCCGAAGGTGACGTCTGCCGCTACATCTGCCGGCGTGGGCTCCACAGGTGGAGCAAAGCCGTTGCCCTCTTTGAGCGCATCCATCTCGAGGCCATTAATGTTGTCCACGATGCGATTGAAGACAGCCTCAAGCGCGGGATCGCTCTTGATGTCGAAGCTGCTGGAGAGCATGAGGTCTACGGCGTGATCGAACTCTACCTTGGCTTCCGCGAGTTGGCCCTTGCGGTAATCGGCGTCGCCGGCGGCGTAGGCCACATTGACCTGCTGGATGAGTTGCTGGAGCTGCTGCTGGTGCTGGGCCTGCGCCGAGAGCGGCTGCTGCGAAAAGCACGGGAGCGCGGACACGGATGCAAGCGCGGCGAATGCCACCAGCACTCTGCGGGCGACAGGCAAAAAGAAAGATCCTGCGCCAAAAATCCTGCTCAAAAAAAACCCCTTCATGCTTCCCTGTGCTGCGTGGCTCTTCCTCTATAAGCGCGGGATGACCCTTTGCCGATGATAAGCTATGGCAAGGGAGAACTGCTCGAAAAAGCGCCGAAAACGCGGCCGCCCGATGTGAGCGACCACAGTATTTGACGCTAAGCGGAATCAATCCGCACAACTTGAGACGCGGCCTCTGCCGCGGGAAATGTTCACCACGCCTACAGAATGGAATCTCGCCTCTTACGCAACTTCGCCATCATTGCCCACATCGACCACGGAAAGTCGACGCTTTCCGACCGCCTGCTTGAACTGACCGGCTCGGTGACCCAGCGTGAGATGCAGGCGCAGGTGCTCGATGCGATGGACCTTGAGCGCGAGCGCGGCATTACGATCAAGGCCCACGCCGTACGCATGATGTACAAGGCGAAGGATGGGCAGACGTATCAGCTCAATCTGATCGACACGCCGGGGCATGTGGACTTCAGCTACGAGGTTTCGCGCTCGCTGTCCTCATGCGAGGGCGCGCTGCTGGTGGTGGATGCGAGCCAGGGAGTGGAAGCGCAGACGCTGGCGAATGCGTACCTGGCGATTCATCATGGACTCGAAATCATTTCGGTGATCAACAAGATCGATCTGCCTTCCGCGGATATTTTGCGAACGCAGGAAGCGATTGAGCAGGCTGTGGGCCTGGATGCGACAGATGCGATTCCTGTGAGCGCGAAGACGGGACAGGGCGTGGCGGATGTGCTGGAAGCGATTGTGCATAGGCTGCCGCCTCCCACAGGCGATCCGGATGCGCCGCTGCAGGCTTTGATCTTCGACTCGTGGTTCGATGCATACCGTGGCGTGATTGTGCTGGTGCGCGTGATGCAGGGCACGATGAAGAAGGGCCAGCGGATTCGGTTCATGTCCAATGGCAAGGTCTTCGATATTGATTCGATGGGTGTGCTGACGCCGAAGCCAGTGGAGATTGGCGAACTGCGCGCGGGCGAGGTTGGCTTCTTTGGAGCCACCATCAAGAACGTAGGCGACACAAAGATTGGCGATACGGTTACGGACGACGCCACGCCTGCCGCAGCGCAGTTGCCGGGTTTTGAAGAACTCAAGCCGATGGTCTTCTCCGGGTTGTATACGGTGGACTCGCATGAACACGCGCTGCTGAGAGATGCGCTAGAGAAGCTGCGGCTGAATGATTCGTCGTTCTTCTTTGAGCCGGAAAGTTCCGTGGCGCTGGGCTTCGGGTTTCGCTGCGGCTTTCTGGGCCTGCTGCACATGGAGATTATTCAGGAGCGGCTGGAGCGCGAGTATGAGCTGGACCTGATTACGACGGCGCCGGGCGTGCGATACCAGATCACGCTGACGGATGGAAGCGAACTGGAGGTCGATAATCCTTCACGCTGGCCGGAGCCGACGAATATCGAAACCATCCGCGAGCCGGTGATCAAGGCGCAAATTCTGACGAACGAAGAGTATGTGGGCGGGATTCTGAAGCTGGTGGAAGAAAAGCGGGGCAAGCAGGTTAATTTTGAGTACGCTACACCGACGCGGGTGCTGCTGACCTACGAGTTGCCGCTGAACGAGATCGTTCTGGACTTTTACGACCGACTGAAGTCGGTTTCACGCGGGTATGCGTCGCTGGATTATCAGCTTGCCGGATCGTGGGCTTCGCCGATGGTGAAGATGGACATTCTGGTTAGCGGCGAGCCGGTGGATGCGCTGTCGATTATCGTGCATCGGGATTTTGCTTACGAGCGCGGCAAAGCGCTGGTGGCGAAGATGCGCGAGCTGATTCCGAGGCAGCAGTTCGAGGTGGCGATTCAGGCCGCGATTGGGGCAAAGATCGTTGCCCGTGAGTCGGTGAGCGCGCTCAGGAAAAATGTTCTCGCAAAATGTTACGGCGGTGACATATCGAGAAAGCGTAAACTGCTCGACAAACAGAAAGAGGGCAAGAAACGCATGAAGCGGATTGGGAAGGTGGACATTCCGCAGGAGGCGTTTCTGGCCGTGCTCCGCGTGGGCGAAGATCAGCAAAAATAGCCAATTTTCAGGCGCATGAATGCGCGTGAGTGTTATAAGTTGTTTTTTGGCACCTGTGGAAAGCGTTCCGAAAGTGGGAATCTGCTCAAAGTGGGCGGCAGGGGAGAATACCCAGGCGCGAATGGCGATTTTTGTAAGATAAATAAGGACTTACGCGTATTAACAGAATCTTATATTGCTCGGCAAGAGGAAATTACAGGAATAATTCGGGAACGCCCGAATGCTTTTTCACATCTTTTCCACAGGCCGGAGCTTGCGCTGCGAGAGAAAAGTTCCCCTAAATGCTAGACCGGAGCTGAGGCGCTAAATGCAGCCTCGGCTCCGGCTCTGAATCGACCCGAAAGGGCTTCTAACTATTGTTTGGGCGCGGGCTTAGGAGCTGCGGGCTTGGGCGCCGCGGGGGTAGAAGCGGCGGGCTGCGGAGGCGCCGGAATTCCGGATTTCGCGTTGTAGGCCGCGACCACAGGTTCGCTGATGTTGGTGGAGTCGACGCCATATATTACGGGCGAACTCTGGGGAGCAATGTTCAGTACCAGGGTGTAGCCGTTCTTCTCCACATATTCGCGCATGACATCGAAGAACTTCTCTTCCACGCCGGAGAGAATCCCCTGTATATCCTGCTGATACTGGTTGCGGGCATCCTCAAAGGAGCGCTGGAGTTCCTTGCGCTTCTCTTCAATAGCCTGGGTGCGGGTGGCGCGTTCACTTTCGGAGAGCTTATCGGCCTGAGCCTGCAGCTGCTTGGTCTGGGTGTCCAGATCGTCGCCGGCGGCCTTGAGCTGTTGCTGCCTGGGTGCCCACTTCTTCTGCAGGTCCGACAGCTTGAGCTGGAACTCATTGGTTCTGCTGACTGCAACTTCAAAGGCGATGAGGGCGATCTGCGAAGAGCCAGTGGGAGCCGCGGCGGGGCGGGGTGCGCCTGGAAGCGGGGCGGCGGGCGTCTGCGCTTGCGTCAGAGCGGGGGCGAGAAACAAGCTGGAAACCGCCAGCGCGGCAAGTGCAATCGTACGCTTCATTTCGGTTGAAAACTCCTTGAAAATTGCTGCTTGGACTCAGATTTGGCGGACCGCGTAAGCGAAACCCCGGAAAACCGATATGGCTTTCCGGGGCGGCGCTGAGGCTGCGGCACAGTTACTTGGCCGGCGGCGTCTTGGCGGCGGGACGGGCAGTGGGCGCCGGAGCGTTGGGAGCCTGCGGCGGAGGCGCGGGCACGCCGGACTTGACGTTGTAAGCGTCCACAACGACCTTGGTGATGTCCACGGTATCGGCGCGGTAGAGCACCAGCGGAGCCTGCTGCTGGTCCTGCGACTCGTCGATCACCAAGGTAAAGCCCTGCTGCTTGGAATAGCCCTCCAGAAGCTCCTCCACCTTCTGCGCAACCTTGCCGAAGGTTTCCTGGATGGCCTGCTGATAGTCGTTATTGGCATCCTCGGCGAGGCGCTGGGCCGCCTTCTTCTTGTCATCGAGGGTTTTGGCCTTGCTGGCGCGCTCGGCATCGCCGAGGCTAGCGCCCTGGGCCTGAAGCTGCTTGGTCAGCGAATCCACTTCATTGCCCAGCGTCTGAAGCTGGGAGCGCTGCGGCTCAAACTTCTTCTGCACGTCGCCGAAGTCGCGCTGGAACTCGTTTGTAGCCGTAACAGCGGTCTGGAAGGCGATGACGGCAACCTTGGCGGATGCCGGAGCGGGCGCGGCGGCAGGGGTCTGGGCAGTGACGTTTCCGGCTGCTCCCACGGTAAGAGCGGCGCCAAAAACGGCGGCAATTGCGGATACACGCTTCATGCGAATCAAAAACTCCTTATGGCGTTCCTGCAGCTTGGACGCCGGAGCGCGAAAAAGGCTCCGAACTGCCTCTGAAACGTGCTGGTCTTCAGGGAAGGCGATGCGCCAGAAGTGACGCTAACGGCAAAGACACAGACGGCACACACAGCTGGAACTTACTGAGGGGATTATAAGAGGCTGGGGTTGGGGGCGTCAAAGGGGCGGCAGGTTAATTTTGGCGAGAAAGCGGAGAAAAGGGACAAGGAAACAGGGACAAAGCAACTGCAACGGCGGGAACAAAAGCGGGTTCCTCACATGGATGGAGTGTATCGCCACCCCGCCCACAAATACGCGGCGAGGGTGGGACATCCTGTGTCAGGCAAAAGCAAGGGGCGCGGCTTGCGCCGCACCCCTTGCTTTCTTGACCCTGCCCCTATCTCTTGTCCTTGCCTTAGAACGTAGTGGAGACCGTCAGGCGGAAGGTCTTGCGAGGTTCGCGGAAGAGGTTCTGCGCGCCATATCCGGCCATGACTTCCGAGTAGGTATAGTCGCCTGCGCCACCCGGCGGGAACATATCGCGGGTGATGAGCTGCGCGGAGCAGGACATGTTCTTTCCGGTGGAGAGAACCGAGTTGCAGAAAGGCCGCTCATAGAGGCGCAGCGGGTTATATGCGTAGTAGAGCCGGAAAGGCGCATTGATGATCGGCATGAGGACGGAGATTTGGCCGCCGACCGACATGCGCGGAACAAAGTTGGTTCCCTCAACGGGGTGGATATTGCGGACGAAACCCACCTCCGAGCCAGGTATGCCACCCTGGCAGGAGCCGTTGTTATAGACCGGGCAGCCGTAGAGCGGAGCGGTGAGGGAGGCGAAGCCCTCGGGGCTCTGCTTGAGCTGGCCGCGGTTGGTGACTGCATCGATACCGAAGTCTTCAAAGAAATCGAATTCGACCGGGCCGGCGACCGGGATGCGGTACTCGGTGTTGGAGCTGAAATGTGTGTCGCCGCCGATGGAGACGATGCCGTAGACCGGAATCGGCACCTGAAGGCACTGGTTTAGCTGTGGGTTGGTCACGTCGCGTGGAACGCAGGTTCCATCAGGGTTGGTGAGCTGAATGTTCACGCGATTGGGGATGTAGCCATAGGGCGTGGCGCCGCGAATATCGAAGCCGCGCAGATCGTTTTCGCCGCCGGAGAAGAAGCGGTTGTTGGGCGGAGCCACGTCTCCGCCGAAGCCTTGAATGTAAGCAAGCTGTGCACGGAACGCCAGGACGTTGCGGCCATCCGCGCGCGGCTGCAGGTAGTGCATGGAGCGGTAGCTCTTGTAAGCCACTGCAGGCGTGAAGTAGCGCAGGTTGCCGCCGATACCGGCAAACTGGAAGGCTGCCGTATACTCCTTGCCGGTACGCGGCTTCATGGGATTGTTCACAGTGTTGAGCCTGTAAGTGAACGAAGCCGAGCTGTTCTGGATGCCGACGAGCGCATTGGACCCCTGAATGCCGGACCGGAAGGCGATGGTCTGGAAGTAGGTGGACGAAGCGGTACTGAAAGCAGTGATATTTGAATCGGCGAAGGAGTAGGTAAGCCCGAAACTCTGGAAGTTATGCCGCTTGAGCGGGTAACTGAGAGAGAAGTTGAAGCCCCTGGATGCCTGGTTGTAGTTCTGCGTGAGAGATTGCTGCGCCGCCGTCAGGTTGACGGATTGGCCCGTGGTGGCCTGATAGTTCTTAGCGGAGTTGTAGTCCTGCTTGGTGTCAAAGACCTGGAAGCCGAAGTTTATCGGGCGGTTGCGGAAGTAGGGCTGCGTGAAGCCGAAGAGGAACTGGCGGCTGACGTTGCCCAGGTTGCCCTGCAGGCTGAGTGTTTCGCCAAGACCGAGGAAGTTATTGGTCTGGTAGTTGACGCCAAGGAAGGCTCCCGAAAGGCCGCTGATACCGCCGTTCAGGCCAATGGAGTTCTTGCCCTTCTCCTTCACCTTGAGAAGCAGGTCGACGGTGCCGGCCTCAGTATCCTGGTGCGCTTCCGAGTCCTGATCCACCTTGAGCGGCTCAAAGTATTCAAGCTGGTTGAGGCGCAGCAGGCTGTACTCCCAGAGATTGGAGTTGTAGACCTGGCCTTCTTCCAGCATCAGCTCACGGCGGATGACCTTGTCGCGAGTCGTGGTGTTGCCGGTGAACTCGATGCGGGAGACATAGAAGGGCTTGCCCTCATCGATGTCGATATTGAGCGAGACGGTGTGGTTGACATCGTCAAACTTGGGCTCGGGAATGCCGGCGAAATTGATGTATCCGAGCTGGCCGTAAGCCTTCTTCAGGCTTTCAAGGCCCTTCTGCATGGCTGTGGCGCTGAACCAGTCGCCATCCTTGAGAGCGAATGTGGCGCGGAGCGCCTTGACGTTGCTTACAGCCTTGTTGCCGGTAAAGGTGATGGAGCCGAGCCGATAGCGCGCGCCTTCCTCGATGGGCATGAGGATATCGACGCGCTTGCCGGTGTTGGGGCGGAAGGTGAAGAAGTTCAGGCCGCCCTCATCGCGTATCTGCGTATGCGGCTCTTCAACAGCGGCGTTGGCGTAGCCCTTGTCGCGGTAGGCCTGGCGAACACGCTCGGAGTCTTCTTCAAGTTTGGAGGAGTCGAATGTCTTGGGAAAGAGGTTTTCAAAGAAGATGGAGTAAGGAATGCCGACCGGCTTGAGGTTGGCCATAGCCCGGCGCAGCAGCAGAGAGCTGACATGCGTGTTGCCGGTGAAGCGGATATTGCCGACTTTGACCGTGGGACCTTCCTTGATATTGAAGTTGACCTGGACGGAGGCCGGCGGAATGGTCTTGATGGTCGTGGTGATTGTTGCGAACTGGTGGCCGTGCTCGGCGAGCAACGTGCGGATGACAGCTTCTGCACGCTTGACCTTGGTGGGGTCGTACTGGCTTTCCACCGAGAGCGAGACTTTTTCCTTCTTGAAGCGGTCGAGGATGTCGGAATTCGAGACGGAGTTGTTGCCCTTGTAGTTGATTTCGCGGATGGTGGGCTTTTCCGTCACGTAGACGTTCAGAATGACACCCTTCTCGGAGTCCTCGCGCTCAATACGGAGGTTCTCAAAGTAGCCGGTGTTCCAGAGCGAGTTGAAGTCGCGCTCAATGGAGACGGGATCGTACTGATCGCCCTGGTGGGTAAACAGCCGGGCAAGGATCGTCTCCTTGGGGATACGGCGGTTACCGATGACGCGGATCAGTTCGACGGTCTGGCCGGCGTTCTGCGCGAATGCGATTCCAGCGGTAAAGACAAGAAGAATGAGCGCGAGCAGGCGCGCGGTGAAGCGGCTTGCGACGCGGGTAGAAAAGTAGATGTGCAGGTTCTTCACCGGATGCGAGGCCGGGAAGGAAACCGGGCCCGGACCCTGCGGCGAGCACATGCCGTCGTCTTGCGTTCCTAAGTTCAATTTCACGGGAAAAATAAGCACACCCTCATTACGAAACAAAAATTCTGTCCGGCCGCAGGCGGAAAGACGATTATATTGGACGGCGGTCCCCCTGCCCAAACCGCACGGGAGGAATGACAAAGCCAACCCTCCTAGTCTACCGGAGCGAAACCGGCCGGAAGAGGCGGATAGCCCGCTCCGGCACAGTGATAGTTTCTGCTGCTTGCGGTTAGACGCAGCGACCGCAAACAGGGCATCGCAAATCTATCGACCTGCGCCTCCAAGGCGTCCATAATAGGGGTCGATGGAAGACGCCGGCTCGATTTACGAGTTCTCTGCCGATCTGCTGGACGGGCAGCCGCTGAGCCTGGGATATTTTCGCGGCCGCGTGCTGCTGGTGGTCAATACGGCCTCGCATTGCGGCTTTACGCCGCAATATGCGGCGCTGGAAAAGCTATACAAGCTGTATAACGGACAAGGATTTGAGGTGCTGGCGTTTCCGTGCAATCAGTTCGGCAAGCAGGAGCCGGGCAGCGCGGAGGAGATTGCTGCGTTCTGCGACCGGAATTATGGGGTGAGCTTTCCGGTCTTTGCCAGGATCGATGTGAATGGCGCAAGCGCGCATCCTCTTTACAGGTGGCTGAAGCGCGAGAAACCGGGCCTCTTCGGCATTGGGCGGATACCGTGGAATTTCACGAAATTTTTGATTGGGCGGAGCGGGCACGTGGTGAGCCGGCACGGGCCGAATGTGAATCCGGGGAAGCTGCGCGGGGAGATTGAGGAGCTGCTGGGCTGAAGTCTTGGAGCGCGAACGCAGCTGATGAGTCCAGCAGCTCAGCCATCGAAACGAAACGCGCTGATCGCGGCACCCATTGGTTCATCGCTGAAGATGCGCGTGCCGGGAGCGTCTCCGCCTGCGCCGGCGGCAACCATGAGCGGAATCAGATGCTCCTCTCGCGGATGCGCGAAGGCGGCGTTGGGTGCATGAGACCAGGCGGAGAGCTGCGCGGTACGGGCTGGCTCGGGCTGCTCGACGGCTTCCGTAAGCCAGCGCTCAAAGGCGCGGGCGCGATCCCCGGTCTCCGGATGCATGTAGGCGCGCAGGTTGTGGAAGCTCATGCCGCTGCCCACGATCAGCACGCCTTCGTCGCGCAGTGGCGCGAGTGCGCGACCGGCGGCGATATGCAGTGCCGGGTCTAGCGAAGTAGTCAGCGAAAGCGTGACGACGGGAATCTGCGCCTGCGGGAAGGCGACCTTGAGCGGCACAAAGACACCGTGATCGTAACCGCGCGAGGAGCTTTCAGCTGCTGGCAGACCGGCATCCTTGAGCAGCGCGTGGACCTGATGTGCGAGTTCCGGATCACCAGGCGCGGGCCAGGTGAGCTTGTATGTGTGCGGCGGGAACCCACTGTAGTCAAAGATCAGTTCAGGATAGGCCGTTGTGCTCACCGTGAAGGCAGGCTCCTCCCAATGGCCGCTGACGACGAGCAGAGCTCGCGGCGGTGCAGGCAGCGTGGCCGCGATGCCGGCAAGAAAGCGCCCGGTTGCGTGCCAGGTATCCGCCGGACCCCATGTCCAGTCCATGAAGAAACACGGGCCGCCGCCGTGGGGCAGAAAAATGGAGGGCTGGCGTGGCGTGGACTGAGACATATGGCTCCCTCCGGCGAAATTCGCTACGAAGATTATCGTTTTAACGACTATTTAAAGATGCGCGGCACTTGAGATGGATTCGTGGATTCCTATTCGATGGCGAAGACGGCGTAGACGGTGGCTTCTTCCCGGATGGTCTGCGGACGGATTTCTAAAGGGGCAGCAGCCACAGAAGGAGAGGAGGAGGCGACAGACGCGCTCTCCGTATTCATAACTCCCATACGGCGGAACATGGCAACCCTGGGCATTTCGTTGCTGGCATAGATGAGAGCGCCAAGTTTGACGTGCAGGCCTTCGGCCATTTCTTCAGCGACTGCACGTGCTTTAACAAGTGCGTTGGCAGCGGCCTTTGCTTGAAGCGACTTCCTATCTGCGAAACGCCACTCGATCCCTCCGCTTTCATTGGCTCCCGCGGCAATGGCTACGCGAATGACTTCTGCTGAGTTGACTGGTGGAACGGAGATGGTCCACGACTGATGAAACATGAACTGTTTCTTTGCGCGCTCATCGGCCAGAGTTTTGTCATCAAAATTCGAGTTGTGCTCCAGGCCCTGCCCTGCACTTTCGATATTTTCGTCTTTTATGCCGAGCTTCCGCATGGCATCCATGATTGCGTGCGAGAGCTTACCGCCATCCGCATAAGTGCCTTGCGAATCCGACCCATAAATTTGAAATCCGATGGTCACAGCGGCAATGTCTGCTATGGCGGTCGCTTCGTCTGAGGTGTTGATGGTGATGGTCTTGTTGTCGCGGTTGACCTGAATGCTTTGCGCTGAAGTTACTCCTGCGAATCCGGCCAGAACCAATAGGATTGGAACGATTTTTTTGACACGCATCATCGCACTTTCCTCACGGGACGGAAGAGTAACACAGGCTGCACGAAAACGATGTCTATTCGATAGCAAAAACAGCGTAGACGGTGGCCGTGCGAGTGACTTTATGTGGTTCGATGGCGAGAGGAGCTGCAACCTTCTGATCAACCGCACCTGCCGAAAATGCCATGACGCGCCCGCCAACTCCACCGCCGCCGCTGAGCTCATTCGTGACATAGATGAGATTGCCGAGCCGGACATTCATGCCCTTGGCCAGCACAGCAGCAGTCTCGCGAGAGCGCTCAGCGGCCTTGTTGAGCGCGTCCTTTTCGAGCGCCTTTTCGTCCTTCACGGTCCATTCGATCTCACCGCTTGAAGTGGCTCCGGCATTGATCGCGGTGTCGAGAACTTCGGCTACGCGTTCGGGCGAAACCCGCACCGTCCACTGCTGTGTCAGCCTGTACTTGTGCTGCTTGGTGCTCCAGTCGCGGTCAAGATACTGCCGCTCACTGCGAATGTCCGTCTCCGGAACTCCGGCCTGCTTCACAGCGTCAATGATGGTATTCGAAGTGCGTGCGCCCTCGGGATAAGCGGCCTTTGCATCGTTCGGCTGCGTGGAGAAACCGATATGCAGGATCGCAACCTCCGGCTCGACGGAGACAGTCTCCGAGGCAGAGACGGAGAGCGTGCGATTGGTGGAATCGATCTTGAACTGCGGCTGGCCAGGCTGCTGGGCAGCGCCTGATCCGGCGAATCCGGCAAGCAGGAAAAGTATCGGGATGGTTTTCGTGAAGCGCATTCTCACACTCCCCTCACGGAACGGCAGAGTAACACACTCTGCAACGACAGATGGTTAAGTAATGGCGCGGTCGAGATGCGTATAACCGCCATCGACGACGATCTGCTGGCCGGTGGTGTGGCCGGATTGCGTGGGCGAAAGAAGAAAGACGGCCATGGCGGCGATTTCTGCGGCCTCCGTCATGCGATGGCCGAGCGGAATGCGCTCCTCGATGCGCTTGAGCGCGGCCTCGGGGTCAGATTGCGTGCTGATCCAGGTGCGGTAGAGCGGCGTCATGACTTCCGCGGGGAGAACGCAGTTGACGCGGATGCCGAAGGGAAGCAGCTCCACGGCCCACTCGCGCGTGAGGGCAAGCTGTGCGCCCTTGGCGGCGGCGTAGGCGCTTGTTCCGCCCTGGCCGGTGAGCGCCACTTTGGAGCTGATGTTAACGATCGCGCCTTTGCTTTCTTTAAGCAGCGGGTGCGCGTAATGCGCGAGGGCGTAATAGTGCAGCAGGTTGTGGCGGAGGCTCTCGGTAAAACGATCCGGGCTGCCGTGCTCAAGGCTCACGCCATCATTGGCGCCGGCGTTGTTCACCAGGCCATCGAGGCGGCCATATTGCTCCTGGATGTGCTCGATGGCGCGGCGGCATTGCGAAGCGTCCCCCAGTTCGGCATCCATGAATTCGCAGGAACTGCCTTCGGCTTCAAGTTCCGAGCGAAAGTGGCGGACAGCTTCTGTAATACGGCCCAGGGAAACGACGCGCGCGCCCTCCGCAAGGCAGGCGCGCGTGATGGCTGCGCCGATGCCGGAGCCGCCGCCTGTGACGAGGATGAGATGATCCTTGATTCCGAGGTCCACAGTCGCTCCTGTCTGGTTGTGCACTTCCAGTTCGACTACGCGGGCGCTCAGCGCAGGTTCATGAAGCCGCCATCGATGAGCGTATCCGTGCCGGTGATAAAGCTGGCCTCGTCAGAGGCGAGATACAGCGCGAGCTGCGCGATTTCGTCAGGCGTGCCCATGCGGCCGATGGGCTGCGCAGCAGCGAGAACCTTCATCTGCTCAGCTTCGTGGCCGGGATAATTCTTTGCCAGGTAGCCATCGACAAAGGGCGTGTGTACGCGTGCCGGAGAGATGCAGTTACAGCGAATACCCTGCGCTATGGTATCGCGCGCGACCGAGAGCGTCATGGCGCGAACCGCGCCCTTGGTCATGGAGTAAGCGAAGCGATCCGGAATGCCGGAGCTGCCGGCGATGGAGGCCATATTCACAATGACGCCGCGGCCAGCGGCGAGCATGGGCTTGAGCGCAGCCTGCATGGTGAGGTAGGTTCCGCGAATATTGACGTTATAGAGGCGGTCGAGATCGGCAGGCGTGGTGGTGAGTATTGTGCCGATGTGCGCGATGCCCGCGGAGTTGACGAGCGTGTCCGCATCTGCGCCGAGAAGCTGCGGCACCTGAGCGAAGGCCTGCTCGACGCTCTCGGGGCTCGATACATCGCACGCAATGCCGGCGGCAATGGCGCCGGTTGCGGCTGCGATGGATTGCGCAGCTTCCGCAACCTTGTCTGCATTCAGATCGACGAGCGCGACCGAGGCTCCGGAAGACGCAAAAAGCCTGGCAATGGCAAGTCCGATTCCGCTGGCAGCGCCGGTGACGACGACCCGCCTCTCCGCTAGTCTGAACACGCGCGCTCCTTGACTCGATTTTTGATGCGACTTCGATTGAGTTGTAAAGCGAGGTTTAGGGGCTTGTCAAATGCGAGCGATGGCGACTGACATGATCTGCTCAAACACGGTAGACTGCGTGCGATAGCCTGCAAGCCAATCTGAGGAGAGCTTTTTGAAATCGATTACCATCACCGGGGCGCGCATTGTCGATCTGCGCTTTCCCACATCGCGCGAACAGATTGGTTCCGATGCGGTGAATACCGACCCCGATTATTCGGCGGCTTACTGCGTGCTGGAGACGGATTCAGAACTTGAAGGCCACGGGCTGACCTTTACGCTGGGCCGCGGCACGGAGCTTGTCACCGCAGCGCTCAAGCATCTGGCACCTTTTGCCGTTGGGCGGACGCTCGATTCGATCACGGCGGACCTGAATGGCTTTTATCGCAGGCTGATTGGCGACACGCAGTTCCGCTGGCTGGGGCCGGAGAAGGGCGTGATTCATCTGGCTGTGGCCGCGGTGCTGAATGCGGTGTGGGACCTGTACGCCAAGGCCGAGGGCAAGCCGGTATGGCGGCTGCTGGCCGATATGACGCCGGAGCAGATTGTGGCGGCGATTGATTTCCGCTACATTGCCGATGCTCTTTCACCCGAAGAGGCGCTGGAGATTCTGCGCAAGGCAAAGCTGGGCCAGCCGGAGCGGATTACGTTTCTCGAAGAAAACGGCTATCCCGCATATACAACTTCCGTTGGCTGGTTCGGCTACAGCGAAGAGAAGATTCGCAGGCTGTGCCATGAGGCGCTTGCCGATGGGTGGACGCACTTCAAGCTGAAAGTGGGCGGCGAGCCGGAAGACGATCTGCGGCGAGCGCGGATTGTGCGTGAGGAGATTGGCGCGCAGAACCGCATGATGGTGGATGCGAACCAGAAATGGGGTGTCGAGGAGGCCATTCGCCGCACGCTGCAGTTGAGCGAAGTTGACCCATGGTGGATGGAGGAGCCGACCAGCCCGGATGACATTCTGGGCCATGCGCGGATTCGTCGCGAGGCCGCGCCGGTGCGGATTGCAACGGGTGAGCACTGCCACAACGCGGTGATGTTCAAGCAACTCCTGCAGGCGGGCGCAATCGATGTGTGCCAGATTGATAGCTGCCGCGTGGCGGGCGTGAATGAGAACCTGGCGATCCTGCTGATGGCGGCAAAGTTTGGCGTGCCGGTGTGCCCACACGCAGGCGGCGTTGGTTTGTGCGAGTTTGTGCAGCATCTGGCGATCTTTGATTATCTTGGCGTTTCCGCCACGCTGGAGAATCGCGTGCTGGAGTTTGTGGATCACCTGCATGAGCATTTTGTGCATCCGGTGGTAGTTCGCAGAGGCCGCTACTTGCTGCCCCAAGCGCCGGGATACAACGGCGACGTTCTGAAGGAATCGCTGGAGCGGTTTGCGTATCCCGAAGGCGCGGAGTGGAAGGGAGAAGCGAGTGAAGCTGATCACGTTTCGGCATAACGGAGATGTTCGCGGCGGAGTGCTGGAAGACGCGACGGTAAAACCGCTCGCTGCGACAGGCGGCGATGATGCGTTGGCGTTGATTGCAAGCGGAAACGCGGAGCCGAGGTTCGATGGCACGGCGATTCCGCTGAGCGATGTAACACTGCTTGCGCCTCTGCTGCATCCTCCGAGAATTTTTGGCATTGGCCTCAACTATCGTGAACACGCGGCTGAGTCAAAGATGGCGGTGCAAGCTGTGCCAACGGTATTTCTAAAGCTGACGTCTTCACTCTGTGGCCCGGATGCCGACGTTCTGCTGCCCGCGAACGCAACGCAGACCGACTATGAGGCGGAACTGGCTGTGGTGATTGGAAAGCCGGGATTTCGCATCAAGCCGGAGGACTGGGAGCAGCATGTCTTTGGCTACACGATTGTGAATGATGTGAGCGCGCGCGATGTGCAGCTCGCCACTTCGCAATGGACGCTGGGCAAGAGCTTTCCCACGTTTACGCCGATGGGGCCGGTGATTGTGACGCGCGAGGAGATTGCCGATCCGCATGCGCTGGGCATTCGGCTCACGCTGAGCGGCGAAGTGATGCAGAACGCAAACACGCGCGACCTGATCTTTCGCATACCCGAGCTGATTGCATACATCTCGAGCATTGCTCCGCTGGAAGCAGGCGATCTTATCAGCACCGGCACGCCGCCGGGGGTGGGCCTGGGCCGCACACCGCAGCGCTGGCTGCGCGATGGCGAAGAGATGATCATCGAAATTGATGGCATAGGCTCATTGCGGAATCGGACGAAGCAGGAGACAGCACAGGCGTAACCCGAAAGGACAGCAATGCTTCGTACAGGAATTCTCAATCCGCGGATCAACTCATTGCTCAGCCGCGTGCGGCATACAAACACGCTGGTCATTGCGGACCGCGGATTTCCCTTCTGGCCGCAGATTGAGACAGTGGACATCACACTGGTGGATGAAGTGCCGACCGTGCTGCAGGTGCTTGAGGCCCTTGTGCCGAACTTCATCATCGGCAAAGCGTGGATGGCGGCAGAGTTCCGCGAGCATAATCCACCGGAGTTGATGCAGGCATTCGCCCGCATGTTGCCATCCATTGAGTTTGAGCCGCATGTGGAGTTCAAGCTGCGTGTGCCTGCGGCGATTGGTCTGATTCGCACCGCAGGCACGGCACAATACTCGAACGTCATTCTCGAATCAGCGTGAGCGTGAGACCCATGACGACACAGCCGCTCTCAACTCAATCCGGGGCACATGATGCGGGCCAGCTCTTTCCCGCAGGGCAGCTTCTGCCTTTCGCGCTTGTCACCGTGCTGTTTTTCATCTGGGGAATGTCGAATAACCTTACCGACATTCTGGTACAGCAGTTCAGAAAATCTTTTGAGCTGTCTCCGCTGGAAGCGCAACTGGTGCAGACTGCCGTTTTCTTCGGCTACTTCTGCATGGCGCTTCCGGCGGCGCTGGCGGCGCGGCGCTGGGGTTACAAAACCAGCATTCTGCTCGGCCTGATTCTCTTCGGCACGGGTACGCTGATGTTCTGGCCTGCCGCAGTGATCGGGCGCTACTGGCTCATGCTGACTGCGCTTTATTTTGTGGGTTGTGGCTCCGCGACGCTTGAAACTTCGGCCAATCCTTTTATCGCGCAGACAGGCCCGCCGGAAAGCTCAGCGCGGCGGCTTAACTTCTCGCAGGCATTCAACCCTCCCGGCACCATCTTCGGCGTTCTCATCGGCACGTTTTTTATTTTTTCCGGTGTGGAGCTGCCGGCGAATCGCGTGGCCGAGATGAAGGCGCAGGGCACATACGCTGCTTATCTGCACGGCGAATTGATGCGCGTGGTGCCGACGTATGTGTGCATCGGCATCGGCGTGCTCGCGCTTGCGGCCATCATCGCAGCGGTGCGCTTTCCCGGGACGCGCGATGAAGACTCCGGCATGGGCCACAGCGTGGTGCGCGAAATTTTTTCGCTGCTAAGCACCGCGCAGGTGCTGGGCGCAACGGTAACGCAGTTCTTCTACTGCGGCGCGCAGGTGGCCACGTGGTCTGCGTTCATCCCGTACGTCAAGCAGTACACAAGCATCTCCGAGCGGCAGGCTGCGCTGTTTTTTCTCACCGGCAATCTGACCATGTTCTTTCTGGGCCGCGTTGTTTCAACCGCAGTCATGCGATGGTTTCATCCCTCGCGCATGATGGCTCTCTATGCGGCCATCAACATTTTCCTGGTTGCGATCGGTGTTTTTCTTCCCGGCTTTGTTGGCGCGGGTGCCTTGCTGCTTTCGAGTTTCTTCATGTCCATGATGTTTCCAACGATTTTCGCATTGGGCGTGCGAGACCTGGGTCCGCGCACAAAGCTGGCAAGCTCTCTCATCGTCATGTCGATTGTGGGCGCGGCAATTGTGCCTCCGATTTTAGGGCTGATCGCCAAGCACACCGGCAGCTATGCCATCGGCTACTCGGTGGTGGCAGTATGCTATGTCGCGGTACTGATTTACGGCATTCGCACCAGCGCGCTGAGCAAAGGTGAGGTCTGATTGCTGCCGAATGCTCGTACACTAAGTGCGAGGATATGAGCGCGGCCATCGAGTTCCGGAATCTCTTCGTTGCCACGCAGCAGGGCAGGCTGCTGCTGGATGGCATTTCGCTTGCTTTCGATGAAGGAACTACGACCGCAATCCTCGGCCGCAGCGGCTCCGGCAAGACCACGCTGCTGCGTACGGTGAATCGCATGGTGGAAGCAGCCAGCGGCGACGTACTGGTGAATGGCCGAAGTGTGCGCGATACAGACCTGATCGCGCTGCGCCGTGGCATTGGTTACGTGATCCAGGAGTCGGGGCTCTTTCCGCACTTCACTGTTGAACGCAACGTGGGCCTCGTTCTTGAGGCCGAAGGGCATCCGAGAGCGGAACGCATTGAACGGAGCCATACGCTGCTGAAAACCGTCGGGCTTGATCCGGCAAGTTTTGCCCACCGTTATCCGCATCAGCTTTCCGGCGGGCAGCGCCAGCGCGTCGGCGTGGCGCGCGCATTGGCAGCAGAACCGAACGTGCTCCTCATGGATGAGCCCTTCGGCGCGCTGGACCCACTCACGCGCGCGGAGATGCAGGAGATGATGCGCGATCTCATGACGCGCATGGGCAAGACTGTCGTGCTCGTGACGCACGATCTGGACGAAGCACTCTATCTAGCCGATCGAATCGTGCTGCTAAGCAGCGGCAAAGTGATTGCCGATCTCGCTCCGGATGCATTCATGCAATCTACAGTGCCCGAGGTGCAAGCCTATCTACATGCATTTCATCGCGGAGCGGACCAGCCCGCGCACGGGAGGAAAGAATGAGCTCGTCTTTTCTCCAGCAGAACGGGGCAACAATCCTCTCGCTCACCATTGAGCATCTCTGGCTCACCGCAGCGGCCATGCTCTTTGCTACGGCCATTGCCGTACCGGTTGGAGTGTGGCTGACGCGCTCACCCGCGTGGGCACGGCCTATTATCGGCATAGCGAATATTCTGCAGACCATTCCCTCACTTGCAATGTTCGGGTTTCTGCTGCCGCTACCGTGGCTCGGGGACCGCGCGGCGCGCATCGCAATCGTGGCACTCACGGCATACGCGCTCCTGCCAATTCTCCGCAACACCTATGCGGGCATTCGCGGCATTGATCCCGCAGTGATGGATGTAGCGCAGGCCATGGGACTGACCGGCACACAACGACTCTTCAAAGTGGAGCTGCCGCTTGCGGCATCATTCATTCTCGCCGGTCTTCGTACGGCGACGGTCACATGCATCGGCATTGCCACGATTGCAGCAGCTGTCGGCGCTGGCGGACTGGGCGAGCTGATCTTTCGCGGTGTGGCCTCTGTCGACAATCGGCTGGTGCTTGCAGGGGCTATTCCGGCGGCAGGATTAGCGTTGATAGCAGATGCCGCGCTTGGCCTTCTGGAGCGCAGGCTGCGGGTTCCGGAAAGATGATGCGTGGATTCACCATCTTCGCTACTGCGGCAATCTGTATTCTCTTTTCCGGATGCGAGCCTCCGCGCGCAAATCATCCCGTCATCGGCGCAAAGAACTTCACCGAGCAGGTTGTCTTAGGGGAACTGCTGGCGCAGGAGATCGAGGCGAAATCGAACCTCAAAGTGGAGCGCCGTTTTTATCTTGCAGGCAGCTACATCTGCCATCAGGCGCTTGTCTCCGGGCGCATTGATGCTTATGTGGAATACACCGGCACTGCGCTCACGGCCATTCTCAAGCAGCCTGTGGATCGAAATCCGCAGAATGTTCTCGATACAGTGCGACGGCTCTACGCTTCGCGCTACGGCATTGCCGTTGCCGCACCGCTTGGGTTTGAGAACACATTCGCAATGGTGATTCGCGGCGAAGATGCGCGGCAGCTACACCTGACCACGCTGAGCCAGGCTGCGCAGTACACGCCGCAGTGGCGCCTCGGCGTGGGGTATGAGTTCGAGCAGCGGCCCGACGGCCTGCCTGGCCTGAGCCAGGCGTATGGACTCAAGTTCGCAGCGCCTCCACGAACGATGGATCTGGGCCTGCTCTATCGCGCGCTCAATGCGCATCAGGTAGATATGATTGCCGGCAATTCGACCGACGGGCCGATTCAAGCCTTCGGGCTCACAGCGCTTGAAGATGACCGCCATTATTTTCCGCCATACCAGGCGGTTCCGCTGGTGCGGCAGGATGCGCTGCAGCGCTGGCCGCAGATTCAACAGGCTCTCGATGCGCTGGCCGGCAAGATCACCGCCGAAGATATGCGCGCGATGAATGAAGCCATTGACGGCGAGCACCGCGATCCCGGCGATGTGGTGCGCGAGTTCCGTGGACGTAAACAATTATTCTGACAACCATCGACCCTGAAAATAACGGGTCTCGCGGTAGTTTCTGCGCGGCTCCGTAAGCAATTCTGGCAACTATTGCCACTCCATTTCCTTATGCACGGAGTCCGCAGTTAACGACGCACTGCATGCAGGGCTTTTCCTTGCATTTCCACCGGCCAGGGAAACCTATCGAATGTACACGATCCTTGGGCCTGAGGATTCCGCGCGCTCTTCAGCGTCTCGAGGGGAGCGCCACAGAATGAGCGCCTTCGTGCGTCGTGCAGTGACAAACCTCGCTTGATTTACCAGTTCTTTACGGAGCTTCGCCTGCTCCGCTCTCCCTTGCCGGGCGCGTTTGACTTTCCACCAATTCCTGAACCACTCGGCCAGCGCAACCAACGCCACACCGATGACGACCACTCCGCTCATTCCGATTAGAAAGCCAAACCCGAATTTCAATCCTGCAAGAAACATTGCTCCGTCTCCTTTGTTACTTGCTGCTAACCCAATTGATGACCAGTCTGTCGAAGCCTCCCTAGCTGAGCAATCTCGGCAAGGATCTCGCGGGCGATGGCGGCGGCGGGCCTCGCCTTGGTCAGCGCTTATGCGGCCGCCCGCGACGGCAAGGTTCCCGCAACGCCGGTTTCGCCACGCAAGGTCATTTATCAAGTGGGTGACATCTCTTTCCCAATGCATGCCCCAGACTCCAAGCCATGAACATTCTCGGCGGGAGACAACCGCAGATTTGCGGCTGACAGCCCTGGGAGAGGTCCACGGCCATGCGTGTTTCAGTGTTGACCGGTTTCTGTCAGAGCGGCGGCAGTGCAGGACGTGGACTTAAACACAGGATTGCACCTGGCCACTACCCCCTCGGGAAGACTTACTGAATAGCCAGACCAGGACGCGGGTTCCGACGCCGGGTAGTCTGTGCTGAGGAGTTGCGCTCCGCTGGCGAGTGACGCGTCGCGCTTGGCCGTCTGGTTGGCGCGTGCCTCTAAAGTCTCCTCGTCCGTCCGGGTGCGGATCAGATAGCCCTTTTGAACCAGAGCGGAGATGACTTCGGGCGTTCCGTCGTTCTCTTCAATAAATGCGCAATCGGGTTCACCGGGCTGCGCATTGGTGAAGATCACTCTTCCGCGTAGCGACGGATGTCCGTTCAAGTACACAGGGCCAACCGGGCGCTGATCCATCAGGAAAACGACTTTGCCCCGCGCGGATGCCAGCGTCGGCCAACCGTTGCTCAGGACCGATTCTTCCAGCGTCTTATGCTTGCCGCGTACATCGTCGGGAGTAATCAGTTCGCTGGGCTTAAATACGGAGCGGATCTCGGCATCGAGCGCGTCGAAGGTAGCCGAGGTGAATTTTTCAGTTGCGACCGCGTGATATTGAGCGGGAAGGTCCGTCTGCTTGGTCTCGACCAGGATATAGATGGGAAGATGCCCAGGGTGCGCAAGAGACCACTGGCGGACGATCTGAAGGCAGGCAGTGAATGGCTGGCACACGCTGCGATAGTCCCAATCCTGCACGTGCATGACCTTGAAACCCGGCTTGTTCATCAAACCTTGCGGATCGAAATCCGGGTCGGGCGGCAGACCTGCCGCGGCAACAAACCTCGGCCCCGCGGGATGTGCGTAGCGGCCTCCCTGGGAATCGGCGTAGACGTCCAATTCAATCTGCCGGACGCCGGAAGACAACTGCTGGTCGAGGGGACGATGCCGGTATTCGAGCACTTTATAGCGCTCGGGATTTTGAGCCTGCATGAGTTTTGTCTCGCTCGGCGCGATGCCCACGTGATAGCTGTTATGCGTGCCAATTACCTGAATCTGATTCATCCGCACAGTATCGTTTGGAGAGGATTGAGCGGTTGCGCACGGTGGAAGAGCGATGGATAGAACAACAGTACAGACAGCGATGTTCCGATTTGAAAACATGAATGAAGTCTCCGGAGAAAATCACGGCCTTTTCAGGCGTAAGTACCCCGGCAAGCATCGCGCTTGCCGGAGTGGAATACAGGTCGTCTTGGAAATCGATAATTGATGGGGGTTAGAACGCCAGGCGCAGCGCTAACTGCACCTCACGCGCTGGATAGGTGGTCGCCGCGGTGTAGGAGCCGAAGCTCGCCCCATCGGTGACGGCACTATCGGGGTACTGATAGTTGGTCGAATTCAGAACGTTGAAGGCCTCAATGCGGAATTCAATCTTGCTCGCCTCCGACCACAGTTGCTGGGATTTGTGCAACGCGAGATTGAGTTGCGCAAAAGTCGGCCCGCTCAAGTTGTTGCGGCCCGCGTTGCCAAAGTACTGGCTGGGCGTGGGGACGCTGACCTGGGGCGCGATTCCGTTGGTCTGTTGGCTGTCAAGGCCGCGAAGAGTGTACTCGAGCGCGCTGGTTGTTTTATGCCACGTAGAGCGGGGCGCATAGACCGCCGCCGCGGTGCTGACCAGGTTGGGCCGCACCGAGTACACCTCGCTGGTGCTCGACACGACATACGCCGCCGCCGGAGTGTAGGTCAGGTTGATCGGAAGGCCGCTGGTCACCGTATTGATCAGCGTGACCTGCCAGCCGCCCAGGGCAGTCTGCGCCCAGGCTGGAGCGGATTGCCCCCACATCCGTCCCTTGCCAAACGGCATATCGCCGATGATCGACAACGTGTCGTTCAATGGCTGGTTGTAGCTGGAGACGCCGCGGTCTCCGGCCGGGTTGTAGAAGTTGACCAGCGATCCGTCCCCTCCGTAGGTTTCCAGATCGGCCGAGGCATTGTTCACCGCCTTGGACCAGGTGAAGGAGTTGATCACGTAGAGCCCGTTGCTATAGCGCCGTTCCAGCTTGGTCTGCAAAGAGCTGTAGTCAAGGTAGCCCTTGGGAAGAGCAGTCAGAATGTTGGTAAAGGTGGAGATGGGCCGGCGAGCCTGTTGCGAGAGGCATCCGACTCCCGAATCGCAGCTCGCCGGTTCCGTGGCTGCCTGGTTGTAGTCGGTGAGCACGGGAATGCCAATGCCATGGCTACCCACGTAGGATGCCTCAAACGTGGTGTTCTTCATGATCTCCCGTTGCACGGTGAGGTGAAATGCCTGCACATACGCCGCGGGAAAGGTCCTGGGGATATAGCGCGTCTCCGCTTCCAGCGTGGAGAAGTTCTGCGGAGTGGCAAAGTTGGTTTCATAGCCAGACTGCGTGGTGCGGAAGCAGGTGCCGGGGTCTTCCGTCAACGAGGTGCAAAGCTGCTGCGTGGCGCCGTTCGCCGGGAAGGGCGGGGTCTGGTTGATGGTGGCGTCGACAATGTACGGGCCGTTATATCCCAGGGTGCTCTCGCCGCCAAAGCGGAAGTAATGTATGGTCCCGATTCCGTAGCCGCCGCGAATCACGGTCTTCGAGTCCAGTTGGTAGGCAAAGCCGACGCGCGGTACCAGGTTCTTCTTGTCAAGATTGACCAGGGCACGGTTGTAGATCGAGCCGCCGGAAGCCTGAACAAGTGTGTCGGTGGTGGGATCGAAGTTGGCCAGGTGGTTGTTCTTTTCCCAGGGCGGCGTCACCAGTTCATAACGCGCTCCCAGGTTGAAGGTCAGCTTGTTGTTGAGCTTGAAGTCGTCCTGAAAGTAGCCCATATACCAGCGACGCTCGTATTCGATGGAGGCCAGATTGTTGAGCTGATAGCTATTGCGTGCGCCCACCAGGAAGTCGGCAAGATTATAGGCTTGAATGTGTACGGCATCCGTGGCCGCTGTGGTCTTGGTGTTGCTGAACTGGCCGCCGTAGATATCCTCGCCGTCCTGGGGATGGAAGTCGGAGATGGCCATGTTCTGATAGCCATATTCGCCGCCCATCTTGAAGCTGTTTCGGCCCTTTGTAAGGCTGTAATTCACCTTGGGATTGACATCGTAGGGATCGGTGTACTGGGGATTGGTCGTCTGGCGCCCAAACTGCGAGTAGCCGGTGACCGCCTGGCTGTTCAGGCCGCCACTGATGCTTGGGTTGGTCGGGATGTTGGGAATGTTGTATTCCGCCAGCAGGTTGGTGGCGCCGATGTTGACCGGCGACTTGCCGCTATTGGTCCAGGTCAGTCCCAGACGAAGCTGCAGAATGGAGTTCGTTGTAGGAGAAAAGTTATAGCCGCCGGCGATCTGCCGGGTGTAGGCGTAGAGCGTTCCGTTGCTATTGCCTCCTGCCAATCCCGGAATATTGGGCGCCAGGAAGTACACCCAGGAACCCTGGCTGTAGCGGGCAAAGGCGGTTGCGCGCGGGCTGATGAAATAGTCCATGCGGCCATCGCCCTTGTTGACATTCTCCGTATTGGCCGGCGCTGAAACAAAATTACTTCCTCCCGCCGCGACGTTCTGGTTGGGCGCCGCATCTTGCTGCAGGATGCTCAACACATTTGCCGCGAAGGGACTCTGGTCGCTGACAGGGATGACGCCATTGGGGTATTGCGTGCCGGTAATCGGATTCCGCAGGGGAATCGGGTTGCCACTCGCGTCCGTAAAGACGCCCTGCGCCTGGGCAGCGGTCGGCACCACAGCCGTCTGAATCGAGCGGTCCAGGTGGCGCAGGCCTTCATAGTCGCCAAAGAAGAACAGCTTATCCCGTTTGATAGGTCCGCCAAACGTGCCGCCAAACTGATTCTGCACCAGGGTCGGTTTCACGCCTGTGCCGATAAACGGGCCGTAGGCATTCAGTACAGTGTTGCGCAGGTAGTCGTAGATAACGCCGTGGAATCGGTTGGTTCCGCTACGGATTGTTGCATTGATAATGGCTCCCCCGGCGCGGCCATATTCGGCGCTGTAGTTGTCGGTTTCAACCTTGAACTCTTGCACCGCGTCGGGCGAAGGAATAATCGCTTCGTTCGAGTAGCCCTGGTTCGCACTCTGGTACGCGTTGTTGTCGATGCCGTCGAGCTGAAAGTTGTTGGTCATCGAATTCAGGCCGTTGACGTTGTAAGAGGCGTCGCGGCTGGGCAACGAGAGCACCTCAAGCAAGGATTCGCGCACACCCGGAACCAGCAGAGAGAGGTCGGCATAGGCGCGGCCATTCAGCGGCAGGTTGACCGCCTCCTCGGTGCGAACGGTCTCACCCCGGTCACTGGAATCGGTCTCCAGCAAGGTGGCCGCTCCGGTAACCGTCACGCTCTGGGAGGCGGTGCCGACTTTAAGAGTGAGCTCGACACGCTGCCGGGCGCCGACCGTCACAGTGAACCGGTCTGTCTGCGTCTTGTCAAATCCGGCTGCCGTGGCCGTAACCATGTAGTCGCCTGGCTGCACGTTAATGAACTCGTAGTCGCCGCTGGCACCGGTCTGACGGGTTACTCTCACGCCCTTGGAGATATTCAGCAGCTCCACGCTCGCGGACGAGACCGGCGAGCCGCTGGGGTCCTTGATGGTCCCGAGCACCGATGCGGAGTCGAATTGCCCCCATGCCGGAACAAAGGCGGAAGCGCAAAACAGAATCAGGTAGATGCAAAAGAGGTGAGGTTGCGTCCTGCCTATTCGGTGGATTCCTGATGGTGCGACAGCACTCTGCGCGTCCGGCACAATGCCACCTTTAGTTTTGATCATAATGGGCTATCTCCTGAATGAAGATGATTTCGGGGTTCTATGTTTGCTGTCGGAATAATCAGCAGACATAGAACTACCACCGGTTTGGCGGGGATCCAAAGCAATTCACAGAGACGACTCCGATACACGTTGTAAGTTATTTTAAATCTGCTATTTACAGTTCTTTAACGGTATCCGATACAGTGAATGCCGTGTTAAAAGCGCTATTTACATTGGAGTAATATCGCTCTGGTTTACTAAAAATAATAGCCTGGTGATGCCTTCCGCCCGTTACAAACCCGGCTCCACCTCTTTCGCAGAGGCAGTTCCCGCAGCGGCCGATCCGCGGCGCGAGTTGCTGGGCCGCATTCTTGCCTCTTCCGCTTTCGCGAAGAGCGAACGGCTGTCGAGCCTCCTGACGTACATCTGCCACCGAACCTTCGCGGGCCGAGGGAAGGAACTCAATGAACAGATGATTGGCGAGGCGGTCTTTGATCGGCAGCTCGACTACGACTCGTCGATAGACGGGATCGTGCGCACTCAGGCCAGCCGCCTGCGCAAACGCCTCGACCTCTACTTCAGCGGAGAAGGCGCCGATGAATCGACGCGGATCGTGATCCCGCGGGGAGGATACATTCCTCTTTTTGAGCCGCGGACTTCAGTCCCGCCCCCGGTTGTCTCTCCCGGATCGCGCGTTACCGCGGAAGCAGCCTCAACCATCGAACCGGGAGTTGCCGCCGCGCCGCGCTCTTCAGGCGCCGTGGTAGCCTGGTGCCTCGTTGCGATTCTTGCCGTTGGGATTGTGGCCATACTCGTCCATGACCGGGGTGGTCTCGCGAACGGCGGCTCCAACCCGGCGCCGGCTCATTCCTTCGCCATCCCGATCTTCTCCGCAGCACAGCCAACTTTAATTGTTCCTTCCGATACAGGGCTGGTGATATCGGAGGCATCGATGAACCGCGACGTGGGGTTGGCTGAATATCTGAGAGGCGACTACCTGGAAACAAGTTCGAAGACGCCGAACGCTCGCGAGACACTGCCGAGCCAATTGGGCCGGCGACGATACACCTCGATTGTCGACCTCGAAGTAGTCCGTTCCATCACAGAGATTGCTCGATCGGAAAAAAGCAAGTTCGAGGTGCGCTATGCGCGCGATGTAAGGCCGAACGACCTCAAACAAGGCAATGTCATTCTGCTGGGGGCCGCGGAGGGCAATCCCTGGGTTGAGTTGTTTGAGCGCAATATGAACTTTGTAATTTCAAAGAACTGGAAAAGCGGAGTATTTACCGTCTCCAACCGGTCCCCGCAAGGGAACGAGGCGCATCAGTGGAACTCCGCGTATGAAGATCCCCGGCATCGCGTCTACGGCATCGTCGCCTATTTGCCAAATCTCGGTGGAGATCGAGATGCGCTCATTCTTGAAGGCACTTCCATGGCGGGCACGGAGTGCGCTTGGGACTTTGTTTCAGACGATTCACAACTGCTGCCATTCCTCAATCGAATTCGAAGGCCCAATGGCACGATTCCGCACTTTGAGGTTCTGCTCGAGACCAGCAACATGAGCGGAAGCGCAGTGAAGGGAAGCGTCCTTGGTTGGCGGGTTAGGCCCTAGATAGTGTCTGACAAATCCGGGCAAAGCGCCGACTTTAATTACACCTCGATGACAGCCTTCGATAGATTGCGCGGCTTGTCGACATCCACGCCGTGTTCCAGCGCCATGAAGTAGCTGAAAAGCTGCATCGGAATCACTTCCGCAATCGGCAGCAGGTACTCGCTCGTCGGCTCAACCTCGATGACATCCGTGGCCAGCGCGGCAATGCGTGCATCGCCGGTATTGGCAATTGCAATCACGCGCGCACCCTGCTTCTTCATGTCTTCGAGCAGTTGCACGGTTTTCTCGTAACGAAGCACTGAATCTTCAAGGCCGCTATCCACCGTGGCCAGTACAACGAGCGGCACATGCTCGCCGACCAATGCATTCGGCCCGTGCTTCAGCTCGCCGGTGGGATAGCCCTCGGCGTGCACATAGCTCGATTCCTTCATCTTCAGCGCGCCTTCGCGGGCAATGGCGTAGTGAATTCCGCGGCCGAGATAGAGGAAAGTATTCGCGTCCGCATATTTGTGGGCCAGTGTTTTCGCCACATCGTGCCAGCCATCGAGCTGACGGGCAATCTGCCCTGCCAGAGCGCGCAGCTCACGGATGCTGGAAGAAATCTGCGCCGCATCCATCACCCCAAGCCGCTCAGCCTGATACAGCGCGAGCAGATAGAGCGCGGTTAGCTGCCCGGTGAAGCTCTTTGTTGCAGGAATCGCGAGCTCTTTACCGGCAGCCAGCGGCATGGCTGCGGCAGCCTCACGCAGCATGGAACTACCCGGCACGTTGGCAATCGCAAGGGTAGGTTCACCGGCCTCGCGCGCCACGCGCAGCGCGGCAAGCGTGTCCGATGTTTCGCCCGATTGCGAGATGACCAAAACAGAAGGCCGCCGCGGGTTCGCCGTTCCGCGCGTGCCCCACTCGCTGGCGTATTCCACATCCACGGCCAACCCGCAGAGATCTTCGAGCAGTATCTCTGCCGCGAGACCTGCGTGGCGGCTGGAGCCAGAGGCGGCAATCAGCACTTCGCCGCGCGGATTCAGCCATTGAGCAATCTTGGTAAAGGCTTCCGCCTTGAGCTTGTCGCCCTCCAGGTACAGATCGAGCGTGCGCCCGATAGCTTCAGGCTGCTCGTAAATCTCTCGAATCATGGCATGGGGAAACTCGCTCATCGTACTCTCTCAGCGGCAGTGGCCAGATTCAATTCTATAGGTTGCGTGTTAAGGCTGGCCCCTTGAGGGTGCGGGAACGAGCGCGCTGGTCCGCGGCAGAAAATTATGCCTGTGCCACATGCGGACGATCATCCTGAGCATGCGAATACGCATCAATAGATGCCCGGAATCAGACGCTTTGTGCTGTGGCTATAGTCTTCATAATCGGCTCCAAAAGCGTTGCGGAGCGCTGTCTCCTCAACATGAATGCGATATAAGACGGCCAGAGTGGGTGGAACGAAGAAAACTGCAAAGCAGGCCCATGTGCGTGTGTGAATTGCATAGGCCAGCAGAATTAATTCCAGGCCAAGATAGGAAGGATGACGGACGAGGCCATAGAGTCCGCCTCGCTGCAATTTCTGCCCTTCGCGCACTGCGACATTGGCGCTGAAGGCTCTGCCCAGCGTAAGGATTGCTACGGCGCGAATGCCCAAACCGAGAATCAGAATTCCAAGAGCCACCGGTAGCAGCCAGCTATTACGCCCCGGCATGTCGAACGGAAAAAATTTATGCATCCATGCGTCTATCCAGCTCGATGCAACAATCACGACCCAGAGAAGGATCTGCGTTCCGCGATCCAATATCTTGCCTTTCCCCTGGCGTGTGTAGGTGAGGATGGCGATGAGGATTTCCCCCACCACCCATATCTCTCCCAATGTTTTGAAGAAGAATTCAAGGTTCATGCGGCTCCTCAGGCAGACAGGGTGTGAATCGCTCCGACGAGCTTGTCCAGATCGGCAATCGATGTATACACATGCGGCGTGACGCGCACGCAACTGATGTTCTCCCACACAATGCCCACGGTGTGAATCTTGTATTGGTTGAAGAGGGCGCTGTCGAGTTCTCCCGGCGTCATGCCGTCAATACTGACGCCGCAGATGGCGCATGAGTAGCGCGCATCCAGCGACGTGTGCAGCTTTACCTTTTTCGACTCTCGCGCCCGCGCGGCCCAGTAGTTTTTGAGATAGCGAATGCGCTCTTCCTTGCGCGCGGGCCCAATGCCCATGTGGAAGTTGATGGCCTCGCCAATGCCCTGCTCCAGCGGAAAGCTGCGCGTGCCGAGGCTTTCGAATTTGCGAATGTCTGCGCTGTGCGGATGATCGTTGCAGGTGAGCGGATAAATCTTTTCGATCTTGTCCTTGCTGATCCAGAGCATTCCGGTGCCAATGGGCGCGGAAAGAAATTTGTGCAGGCTGGTGCCAAAGTAATCGCAGCCAAGATCGGGAACCTTGAAGTCCATCAGGCCAAAGGAGTGCGCGCCGTCGCAAATCACCTCGATGTTGCGCGCGTGCGCCATGGCGCTGATCTTTGCCACAGGCATAATTTGCCCCACCCAGTTCACCATGTGCGTTACATGAATCAGTTTTGTGCGCGGCGTGATGGCCTGCTCGTATGCCTTCACGATGACTTCATCGTCTTCGATGGGAAAATCGAAGCTGATCTGTTTGTAGACGATCCCATTGCGCATGGCCCGCTGCTTATAGGCGTTGATCATGTTGGGATAGTCCTGCTTTGTGCCGATCACCTCGTCACCGGCCTTCAGGTCAAGCCCATAAATGATAGTGTTGAGCGCTTCAGTCGAGTTGCGGTTGATGGCAACTTCATTCGGGTCAGCGCCGGCCAGGTGGGCGAGCTTTTCGCGGAGCGGCTCGCGGCCCTGATCCATGATGCGCCACATGTAATAAGACGGTCCCTCATTGGCAAGCTGGTTGTAACGCTCGACAGCCTGCTGCACCACCACAGGCGCGGGCGAAACGCCTCCATTGTTGAGGTTGATCAGATTCGGGTCCACCGAATACGCGCGCTGAATCACGCTCCAGTAGTCTTCATTCTGCGCTACATCGGTATCGCTCAGGCCGTTGACAGCGGACGATGCCGAGGCCCACTCCGCGGCATGCGCCTCAAGGAAGAGGCTGCTGGAAGAAAACGCTCCGGCCAGTGCGGCGGTGTTGCGCAGGAAAGATCGGCGGCTGCTGGTGGTCATAACTCAGACTCTAGGCTTATGCCGCCGGACAATTCCACAAAAATCTCCAGGCCCACAAAAATCTTTGCGTCCAGAAAAATCTTTACGGCCTGCCCGTCAACTGCCGAATCAGATCCGCCTCGTGCTGCCGGTAGGGCCGGCCATCGGCATAAAACACGTCGTGAAACCAGACGGTCGGCTTGATATTCACATACGGCCTCTGCCAGGAATCCCACGGCAGGTTCGTCTGACTCTTGCCCACTACCAGTCCCCAGTTGATGGCCGCCACATGATGCGCCTTTGCAATGGGCAACACCGTGTCAAAGGTACTGCCTGCGCCACGCGCCATGTATTCGGTGCAGAGGAGCGGCCGATGAAACTGCTCCAGCAGCTTCACATGCGCTTCGAAATCCTCCGGCCAGCCGTAGTTGTGAAAGCTGATCACGTCCGACTGCTCAATCTGCACCTGCGACATCGCCGACATCTTGTCGAGCGAACTCCAGTCGCCCTGCCAGATGCCGCTCGTCAGCGGCTGGCGCGGATGCTCGCTGCGCGCCCACGCAAAAACATGCGGCAAGAGCGCCCGCACAAGCTGCTCCTTGGTGTGGCCTTCCTTCGTACCGTAGGAACTATCGTTCCCGTTGTCCGGCTCGTTCCACACATCCCATGCCAGCACGCGGTCGTCATTCGCAAAGGCTCCCACCACGCCTTTTACATATTTTTCAAGGCGCGGATACTGTGCGGGATCACGCAAAATATCGTTGCCCGGAGCCTGCACCCAGCCCGAGTTATGCACGCCGGGGATCGGCGGGTGCTGCGGACCGAGCTTCGGATTCGGGTCCCAGCAGGAGTCAAATAGCACAAAGACCGGCCGGATGTGATGCTTCGCCGCGATCGTCAGAAACACATCCATGCGTTTCTTGAAACCCGCGGGGTCCTGCTCCCAAAGCAGGTTGTGCAGAAAGACCCGCATGGTGTTCATGCCGATGCCCTCAGCCCAGCCCAGCTCGCGGTCAATCGTCGGCGCGTCGAAGGTATCGCTCTGCCACATCTCCAGCTCGTTGATCGCGGTAGATGGAAGAAAATTCGCACCCACCAGCCACGGCTGGTGCGCATACCAGGCATTGGCATCGGCCTCGCTCCAGCGCGCCTGTGTCTCCTGAGCCGCTGCGCCCTGCGCCAGCATCAGGCAAAGACACACCACCAGGCCCAGCCGTCCCGCGATACTTTTCATGCTTTTCCTCCAATGTAAACGTACACAATTTAGCCGCAGATGCGCCAGATTGAGCTTTTACCCCCACTTTCTGAAACACACCAAACTACGCCCTTCACGGCGCCGGCACAAGCAGCGTCTTGCTGATCACCGTCGTCAATCCATCCAGGATTCTCAGATGAACACCGGCAACAATTGGGTCCTCCTGCCACAATGCTTCCGCAGCCAGCCATGCGCTTTCCCGCGCAGCAGCCAGATTCCATGCGGCAATCGTATCTTCCAGGTGCGTAATCGGCGGCAGTGCATCGCCCGGCAGCCGCACGTCCAGCGTCTGCTTCGCTGTTTCTACCAGCGCGTCCATCGGTGTATTCAGGGATGTGTAGTCCGTATACTGCGGCGTTCCATGCTTCGGCGCTATGTTTGTGCTGTGGCAGGTCTGCACAATGGCCTGGGGAAGATCGTGATTGATATGCGCATTCATGCCGGCCAGCGCAAACTGAATGCGTGCAATCGGCGCCTGGTCACGCACGGCAAACACCGCTGCCCAGCATCCCGCGCATGCCGCCCCGCTCAGGTAGCCACGCAGGGCATCAAAATAGTACGTCGCAAATGCAACATCAAGCGCAGTCAGCCACGCCGCATCGCTGAATCCCCCGGCTGCAACATCCTGCTCCACTGCCTGCGTCACCTGCATGTACAGCCAGTTAAACCACCGCAAGCCATCATTCACCGCGCAAATCGAGTCGATGGTTTTCATGATGCTCAAGACATCGGTAATCGAGTCCGGCGTCGTCTGCAGGGCTGCTTCGAGCGCCGCGTCATAGGGGAACATCCGGATGCCTCTCTTTCGTCACGGCCCTTGGTGGAAGTAAAAAGTCAGCTACGAGTTTAATTGCGAAAGAAGCAGACAGGCTCTCCCATTCCATCGCAATCGGAACTAAACTATTTGCAGTGGCCTGCCATGCTCCTGGATATCGCCAAAGCGGCTTCTTTCTTCCTGTGCATAGTCAGCTTGTACCATGCGGCCATTTACACCTTCTTTCTTCCCGGCACGCACTGGCATGATCGGCTGATCTTTGCACTGGCGCGGCTGGCCTTTGCTGCCTGCATCTGCCTGCTGAGCGGAATACTCTTCCTGGTGCCCGCGCGCACCAATCCCGATCGCGATCTGGCTCTCTCGCAGACACCGCCGGTGCGGCTCTATCTCTGGTCTCTTGGCGCGATTACCGCGCTGTTTTTGCTGGGCTGGTTCCTCTCCGATCTTGCTCAGCAGAGCGGCCACTTCATCACCCTTCGCAATTTGGAAAACCTCTAGCTGCACAAAGCAAAGCGGCCCAGCCATAGCCGGGCCGCTGTTTGCCGCTTCCGGCTGGTTAGAAGGTGGCTTTGAGTCCGAACTGCACGATGCGCGGCTCAAAAGTGCCGGAGACCGTGCCGCCGCTGGTAGCTGGATTCAGTGCACCAGTGCTGGACTGTGTGCCGCTCAAACCGCTGGCGGGCAGGTACAGGTTGGTGTGGTTGAAGATGTTGTAGATCTCGGCGCGAAACTCCATGCCTACGTGCTCACCGGCATGGAACTTCTTATTAAAGTCGAGGTCCGTCTCATAAAAATTCGGCGTGCGGGCCGGGTTGCGCGATGCGTCGCCGAAGGGGCTGAGCAGATTACCGTTCGCGTCCTTAATGGCCGGCAGCGTGAATGCCGACAGGTTGACGTACTGCACCGTGCCGTTTACCGCGCTCACCTTCTGAAGGCACGAGTGGCCGCTGTGGCAGTTGTTGATGGCCACCGTGGGAACCCGGTCTGGCCGGTATTCGTTGGCGCCGCGGTAGGTGGCAGATATCTGCGGGCTCACCGCCTGCGCCGAGTTCGGCGTGTAGCCGATGTTATACGGCGTGCCGCCCTGCATCGTGTTGACCGCGCTCACCTGCCAGCCACCCAACACGGCATCCACCAACGAATTGGCAGAGCCCATGTATTTGCGGCCGTGACCCACGGGAAGCTCATAGACGAGGCTGGTGACGTTGGACAGGGGCAGGTTGTAGTCGCTCTGGTTGTAGTCAGCGGCCAGGTTGTTGGCATTCTGCGGGCTGGGCGTGTTGCCTTCGAGCGAAGCAGACGCGTTGTCCGTCGACCGCTCCCATGAAAATGAGTTCAGCAGCGTCAACCCCTCGACAAACCGCTGCTCATACTTGAACTGCAGCGCATTAAAGTGCGACCAGAAGACATTGCCGGCTTCGGTAATGTCGCCGTAGGTCCATGTAGTGCCCACATCGCCGCCCCATGTGGGATAAGGCCGCGCAAAGCCCGCGCCTACCGGTGCGCTCCCCGGATTGGCGCTCGCCAGGCCCAGCGCCGGATTGCCCTGGTTGGCGTTGAAGAAGCCCTGTAGCTTGAGTCCGTGATTGCCCACGTAGGCCAGGTCGATCAGAACGTTCTTGCTGAGCTGCCGCTGCATGCTCAGGTACCAGTTCTCCACGTAGCTATCGCGGGTGTTCTTCGGAATGTAGGTAATGTTGTCGGTGCCTGGCAAGAAGTTCGTTGCCAATCCCTGCGGAAAACCTTTGTCCACGGTCTGGTAGCCCGCCGATGTGGCCGTGGAAGGCTGCGTTACGCTCACAAACAGCGCGTTGGGCGCGTTGATGGGCAGAATGTCGCCCGAACCGGCGCGCGTGTAGTGTGCGTAACTGATACCAAAGCCGCCGCGCAGCACCGTCTCCGGAAGAAACTGCCATGCTAACCCGACGCGCGGGGCAAAGTCAGCCAGATCGGGATTCACAAGCGTTTTGCCGTAGACGCCGCCGCCTTTGTACGGCTGAATAAACTGGCTGCCTGCATAACCCGGCGTGAGCGTCAGCATGGAGACCGTTCCCGGAATCCAGTTCGAAAGGTTGTTGTATCTCTCCGAGTAGGGTGCGCCGTACTCCCAGCGCAGGCCCAGGTTCAGCGTCAGCTTCGGTGCAACCCTCCAGTCGTCCTGCGCGTAGACATTATCCATGCTGTCCAGCAGATGCGCCTTGAAGTAGGTCGCCAGCGCATAGTTATTGGATGCGCCAAAGAGGAAGTCCGCCCAGTAGGTGTCCGCGGCAGGAGAAGTGTTTTCGCAGGCGCTGCCCGCACTCGCCGGGCAGGCGCTGTAACCCTTGCCAAAGCTGAATGAGCCGAAGAGCGGGTTGGAATCCTGTACTTCCATCCAGATATGCTCGTACTCATACCCGAACTTGAGCGAGTGCTTGCCCTTGACCCAGGAGAAGTTCACCTTGGGGTCCAGTATCGAAGGGTTCTGCCACTGCGGGTTGGTGCTCTGGCGTCCAAAGCCACTAAAGCCGCCGCTGATGCCGATCGAAGGCAGGCCGCCCGCCACGGTCGGGTCCGTCGGCAGGCCCGGAAACGTAATCGAGTTCTCACCGATCGAAAGCGTGTACTTGCCCGCTTGCGTGCCGCTCAGGCCAAGACGCGCATCGAGCACCTTGTTGGTGCCAAAGAGGCCCGTGTAGCCAAGCACAACCTGCTGGTCCAGAATGCGGATCTGCCCGTTCGTCTGTCCGTCCAGCGCCCCCGGCAGCGTCTTGTAGTTGATGCCCGTCTCCTTGCGGTCGCTGATGCGCAGGAACCACGAGTTCCGCTCGTTCTGCTGATAATCCAGGCGCAGGTCGCCCTTGTCGGCGTTGTCCGTGAACGGCGCATTGGTCGCGCAGTCGTTGGTAGCAATGCCAGTCGCAGGATTGATGCCCGGATTGCCCGAGGCAATCTGGCACTGTGACGGCAACTGGCTGAAGAGCGACACAACCTGCTTCGCAATCGGGCTGACGTTCGGTGAGTTCAGGATCGACGTTCCCGCCTTGTAATACGTACCCGGCTGGTACGGGTTCTGCACGTCCACGGCCAGGATGCCGTTGATCTCGTTCTGCGTCGGCACCGTCAACACCACCGTCGGTGTCAACGTCTGCCGAAAACCTTCATAATCCAGGAACCAGAAGAACTTGTTCTTGATGGCCGGACCGGAGAAATTCGCTCCGAACTGGTTGCGGTTGAAGCCCGGCTTCGGGAATTCGTGCGTACCACTAACCGCCTTGATGAACCCGAATGCATTCAAATCCGTGTTGCGGAGAAATTCATACAGCGTGGCGTGGAAATGGTTTGTGCCGCTGCGGCTGGCCACGTTGATCGTTGCGCCCGAGGAGCGGCCATATTCGGCGCTCTCATTATTCGTCACCACCTGAAACTGCGAGACGGAATCCGGCGGCGGCTGAATGATCTGGTTGTCAAAGCCCTGGTTGCTCTCGCCGTAGGCGTTGTTGTCCAGGCCGTCCAGCAGATAGTTGTTGAACATGGACCGCTGGCCGTTCACGTTGTACGAGCCTGCGCGCACAAGGCTGGTCACAGCGGTTGTCGTCGCGGCTGTGGGCGCCTGCCGCGAACCGGGCACCAATGCCAGCAGGTCGGAATAGTTGCGGCTTACCAGCGGCAGGCTCGCCGTCTGGTAATTCGAGATCGTCTGGCCGCGTTCGCTGGTTTCCGTTTCCGGCGCCACTTCCAGGCCCACTACCTCAACCGTTGTCTCCGCGCTGCCCACCTTCAGGGTCAGGTCAATACGCACGCGGCTGGATACAGAGACGTTGATGTTCTGGGCCTCGGCGGGCGAAAAACCTCCGAAGGTAGCCGTGATCGAGTAGCTGCCTACTTTTAAATCGGGAAATTCGTAGTCGCCTGAGCTGTTCGTCACCGTGTGGGCCGAAATGCCCGTGGCGGCGTTGGCCGCCGTCACACTCGCTCCGGCCACTGCCGCGCCGGAGGCATCCTTCACCGTGCCCACAAGGCTCCCGTTGTCAAACTGCGCCCACGCCGGCACTCCGAAAACCGCCGTGCAAATGGCGGCAAAGAAAATAAATATAAATTTTGCTTTCATAGCTGAACCGTAGCCAGCTATTGCGAACAACTTATAAATGGATCATCAATACGAGTTGAAAGTCATCCGCTGCCTGAGGATAAATTCACACTAAGATAACAATTGCGCGCGGCGTAAGAACAAAGGCCCGCCTGGCTGGTATGCCCGACGGACCCTTTCGCCTCTTCCATCGAGGCTTCAAAAAACTGCGGCTTACTCGCAGCCAGCCGCCTCTCTTTCAATCGCCGGCAGCGCGGCGCGGATCGACTCCAATGCCGCAGCCGCTGCCAGTCTGCGTCCTGCCGCGGCCAGTTGTGGAGCGGCCGCCGCACAGCCTGCCGTCACAAGTGAGGAGCGCACCAGCGAAACCGTCAACGGCCCCCACGGATCTACCGGCTGCGGAACACCATTAATAAGGATCGAGCCGCCGCCGTCCACCGCCACTCCGCCAATTATGCCCTGGCCGGTCACGTTCTCTTTGCTCGGCGGATTCGATTCGAGAATGTAGCTCGCGTTGCGCGGCTGACGGTGATTTCCTTCAGACAGAAAAATCTTGTATTGCACGCTGACCTGCGGCATGGCTATCCCCCTGTAAATCTCGAGATGCCCGCTGGAATGCAGTCGCAGAGAAGATTCGTCCTCACTGCGCCCCCGCTTGCGGGCCGTCTCACCGCTATGGTGACGGAGGAATACCCGGCGTATCGGGGTCAGTGCGAAATTTCTTTCATTTCAACCGTTCCGAATAGACCTTGGCTCAAGGACGCCGATTTACTGCTGCTGCGTGCCCGGCTGCTTCTGGTCTGGCCGCTCGGGCCTTGTGCCTTTCAACCCCATGCGGCTGAAGTCTACGCTAAACTCCGGCGCCTCGCGCGTACCCTTGACCGTAATCGGCACCAGCGTTCCCGCGCCGTCCTTCTTGAAGAATTTATCCGCGGGCTTCAGCAGCAGTCCCTTCCAGCCGCCCAGCATCTGTGAGACCGTGGCCTCCATGCGCGCCGTGCCGTCAAAGGCCAGCGCGCCGCTCAGCGCATAGCTGCCTTTCAGTTGAATATCCGCACCGGGCACGCTGTAAACGAGATCCGGCAGCGTAATCACCGCATTCTCCATGTGAAACGTGCCGCGCATCTCGGACCGCACAAGTGTAGGATCAGCCGTCTTCAGCTCACCAGGCTTTCCCTGACCACGCAGGCTTAGTTGCTCGATCTTGGCCTGCACACTGTCGCTGGCAAACCGCGCATTGCTCAGATCGAATGTGCCATCCAGCTTGATCTTGTGCTCCACCGTGTCATGGCCCGGCGGAATCATCAGATGCGCCTTGGTCTGGAGTATGCCGGTCAACAGCGAAGTGCCGTTCTTGCTCGTCAGCTTCATAAAGTCTTCCATCTGCCCGTGCGGTACGTTTACGTTCAGGTCAATGACATGCCCGTCGAGCACCAGTTGGCCGCTCTGTGCCGTCGTCACATTGCCGTTCACATCCAGGCGCACCCGCACCACCTTCCCGGATGTCTGAAATTGCGAATGGCCAAGCGTGGCGTCTACCTTGTCCAGCCACGTATCGCCGTCTGTGCCGTCCACTCGCGCATCAAACCGCGTGGCCAAAGGCATGGGCGTGCCGAAATGAATCAGCCGGAAGTCCGGCACATTCGCCGTGCCCGTGATCGAAATGTTGCGCATCGTTCCCGCAAACTTTCCATCCGAGGTGATGAGCCCGGCGATGCCCTTGAAGACGCCCATCTCGGCCTTCTCCATGTGATACGTGCCGCTGATCGAGCTCATACCCGGATCGGCCGTCACCCACGGACCAAAGCTGCCCGCCGCATGCACCGGCCCCAGCGGCTTGGGATTCAGCACGTCCGCCACATAGCCCATCGCTCCGCCCGGCGTCACCTTGGTCAGCGTCAAATGCGGAATGGGAAAGTGCATGGGCAGCTTGCCCGGTTTGTTGGTTTCAAGAAGCAGGTCCGCATCGTCGCAGACCACGCGATCTATCCGCAGCGCGGGAAGTTTTTTACCCTCTGGCTCTGAATCGGTTGCAACCATCTCGTCTGGCTCTTGGCCGGACGCAGATTTGGCAAGTTGCGAAATCGACCCTCTCGATTGCTCTCCGGTTTCAGGATTTTTCACGCGCGGAGGCACGCGTATGTGCATCCCCTTCAGCCGCACCTCGCCAATATGTATCTCCTTGGTCTGGCTCCAGCGCAGTGGCACGTGAAAACTGAATTCATTGAGAGAAATCAGCGGCGCTCCGCTGCTCACGCTTGTGTCGAGCGCTTGCACGCCATTCATCGGATGCGGCGGCCAGATACGCAGGCCTTGCCCGGTCGCCCAGATGCCCCACTCGCCCTGGCGGATATTGTTCACCTGCACATGAAAGCCGTCCAGTTCCACATGCGTATGGAACCGCTGCTCCAGACCCTGCACTATCCGCGCCCGCACATACGGCTCAAACCTCCGCGCCACGATGCTCAGCGCCACACTGACGCCAATCAGCACCACTGCGACTATGCCGGCCAGCCACATCAGCCACCTGTGTATGCGAAAGAAAGATCCTTTTTTCTGGTCCAATCCCCGGCCCCTCTGCGGCAATCCGCACAAGTCATATATTTAGACGATTAGATGCACGGCGTCGCATATAGGGCTAATTCCTTGACCCACTAGAGCTTATCCGCTCTGCTCAGACGGTGGCTTCTTCTTCCATCGCGCCGCACCATGCGGGTTTCCTTCTGAGCGGCCTTCTGCGCATTCGTCACACTGCCTTGCGTAACCGTAATTATTTATACTCCGGAACCGAACTTTTATTCTTAAGCAGCTCTCTTACAAGTATGGACACCACAACTCACATGAAGGAGCCATCGACACCCGACCAGACCCTGCTTGTGCTTCTCGCTCAAAGCGGCGACCGGGCCGCTTTAGAACAACTCCTCCATGATGTCTACACGCCGCTGCGCCGCTACATCATCCGTCTGGCCGGCGTCACTCTCGCGGACGACATTCTGCAAGAAACCTCAATCCAGATATTCCGCAAGCTCCCGTTCCTGCGCGAGCCCGCCATTTTTCGTCCGTGGAGCTTCCGCATCGCCTCGCGCATTGCCTTTTCCCATCTCAAGCGCAGCCGCCGCTGGCAGCCCCTCGATGACGTGCCACCCGAACAGCTCATCTCGCTGGATCCGAGTCCCGGCGAGCTACCCGACGAGGTCTTTGTGAACCTTCTCGACCGCGTTACACCGGCCAGCCGAGCGGTGCTGCTACTCCATTACCAGCACGGGCTTTCCCTCGAAGAATGTGCCGCCATCTTGGATATTCCGGTCGGCACCATCAAGTCGCGCCTCCATTACGGAGTCGCCAGCCTTCGTAAACATCTCACCCCTGAAAGGAAACCAGCATGAGCCCCGAACCTCAGCAACCCAACTCCGAAAACGCCAATGCGGAAATCGCCTTCGTCCAGCGAGCCCTCGCGGATGCGGACAGGTCCGAACGTTTTTCGCGCATTATCGTCGGCGTACTTGCCATTTTGGCCCTCGTCGTCTTTGTCTGGATGCATCTGCACATGTTTCCGCTGGAGACTTTGAGTGGACTCCTGCATTCCCTGCTGCGCGTTGACCTTTTCTTCCTGGTCCTGATGTTCGCTCTCACGATGTATCTTCGTCAGGTCAGCAACAAAAATACCCGCACGATTCTTCGCGCTCTCGCCAACACTCGTTCGCGCTGAGTTCATCGCAGACGAAGGGCGGGCCACTGAGGCCCGCCTTGTTTATGCAGACCCACGCCAGAGACCGCGGAGTTCACGGGGGCTGCGGCGGAATTCAATATTATCTATCGGACTACAGGCGCAATTTCTTCTCAAGCACTGCTAATCTTCTTTGAGAACGACTCCACCCTCAAGGACCCCGCCGTGCGCCGCATCTGTGTCGATATGGACGAAGTGATGGCCGATACGCTCGCCGAGCATCTCCGCCGCTACAACCATGAATTTGACGAAGCGCTTACAACCGAGGATCTGGCCGGAAAAAATCTCTGGGAGGTTACTCCCATGGACCGCCAGGAGCAGCTCCGTGCTTTTCTGGATGCCGAGGACTTCTTTGCCGACCTGCCGTTGATACCTGGCTCCCAGGAGGTGCTCCGCAGCCTGGTGCAACGCTTTGAAGTCTTCATCGCCACCGCGGCCATGTCCGTGCCCAACTCTTTTGCGGCAAAATACCACTGGCTGCAGCGCCACTTCTCCTTTATTCCGCCTACGCATTACGTCTTCTGCGGCAACAAGAATATTCTCCGCGCCGACTACCTCATTGATGACCTGCCGCGAAACCTGCAACGCTTTGAAGGCCACGGTATTCTCTTCTCCGCGCCGCACAATCTCGCCGTCACGGGCTTTACTCGTGTGGACAACTGGCAGGAAGTAGCTGCGTTCTTTGAAGCCGTAAAGGATTAGCGCATCGGATGCGGAGCCTTCGGCGCAGCCTGCGTCGCAACCGGCTTTACCTGCACTGTCCCCGTCTGGTGCATTGCCACAATCACCGCGCTGGCAGGCTTCTCGCTCACGCAGACATACGAGTGTGGCGTCCCGGAGTCGAAATACACCGCATCGCCCGGCTCCAGCGTTGCGTGATTCTCTCCCTGCCGCAGCTCCAACCGCCCATCCAGCACATAGAGAAACTCGAAGCCCGCATGCACATGCGTCCGGATCGCCTCCTGCCGCGCAGCCTCATCCTCCGCGGGCAGAAACTGTGCGAAATAGGGATCCATCTGCCGGTCCGGCACCATGAAGCCCAGGCTCTCAAAAAAATATGCGGGATGATCCGCGCCCGTTTGCGGTAGACGGACGCGTTCCCGCCGCCGATGCACGCGAAAGAGCGGCTGCGGATCGTTTTCAAAAAAGTGAGCCAGATCTTTTGAGAAGACCATTGCAATCCGTGCCAGGTTGCGAAGCGTCGGAACCACTCGCCCGGTCTCAAGCTGCGAGAGAAAACTGGCCGAGAGGCCGGTCTGCCGGCCAAGCTCCACCAGTCCCATCGATTTCTTGAGCCGCAGGCGCTTGATGCGTTCGCCGATACGCTTTTCTTCTATGAATCGCTCGGCGGTTTCTTCACCAACCGGGACAGCCTGCTCCGGGTCTGCATCTAATCTACGTGCCGCTCCTGCGACGGACATCATGATCCTCCTGAAGCGTGCAAACCGGGAACTTGTTCCCGGATAAAAATATGTTCCCATGCTACTGAACGCTCAGAGCTGCCGCAAATAGAAGTACTGTTGCGGCAGGGAGGCAACTCAATGGCAGGAAAACTGATCTTAGGTGGCGCGTCCGGCATGTTAGGTACAGCGTTGCGCCATTCCCTCGCCCCTTACTTCGAGACGTTGCAACTCGTCCGCCGTCAACCAGAAAGTCATAAGGAAGTCGAATGGTATCCCGAGTCCGCATCTGCATTTCCAGATAAAAGCGCTCTGGAGGGCCTGACTGCCGCCATCCATCTCGCAGGCGCGAACCTCGCCGGCAAGCGCTGGACAGCAGCCTACAAGCGCGAGCTTGTCGAGAGCCGTGTAACTACCACGCGGGCGTTGGCGCAGGCGCTCGCCTCTCTGTCCCGCCCGCCAAAGGTGTTGATCGTTGCTTCCGGCGCCGGCATCTACGGCGACCGCGGAGATGAAGTGCTCGACGAATCTTCCGCTCCCGGCAAAGGGTTCCTCGCCGATCTCTGCCGCGCCTGGGAAGAAGCCGCCGCGCCGGCAAAGCAGGCAGGCATTCGCGTTGTGCATCTGCGTTCAGGCGTTGTGATTGGGCCCAATGGCGGCGCGCTCGCCCAGATGCTGCCCATCTTTCGTCTTGGCCTTGGCGGCCCGCTCGGCAGTGGCCGCCAGTGGATGAGCTGGATCGCTCTCGCAGACTGGGTAGCTGCAGTGCATTTCCTGCTGAATCAGGAAAATCTCTCTGGCCCGATCAATCTAGTTGCACCGAACGCGGTCACCAGCGCCGGATTCGCCCGCACACTCGGCCAAGCCGTCCACCGGCCCGCGATTCTTCCGGCTCCTGCCTTCGCACTCCGCATCGCCCTCGGAGAAATGGCGGACGAAGCCCTGCTTGCCAGCGCGCGCGTGGTTCCCAAGCGCCTTCTCGATGCCGGCTTCACCTTCCGTGATCCCACCATGCACGAAGCACTACGCGCAGCACTGGACTAAAGCATCTCTCCCGAAGATACAAAGTTCGGGCGCCCCACCCTCGCCGCGTACTTGTTTTTGCGGCCAGGCTGGGATCGCTCCACAGCAAGAGGAGAACTGCTCTTGCCCCTTTTCCCTTTCTTTCCCCATTACCAAAGTCCACCACCCTTTCGTAACCCCACCTCCTTCAGAAACTTTGCATGCAATTAACCCCATTTATGTTTTACTCAGAATTAGCAGAAGAAAGAGCCAAAAAGCCACGGCCCGAATCC
>Ga0208193_1000048_pt1 | contig 85412 bp, 70 predicted proteins | sample June2015DPH_17_2_FD_184716 | JGI IMG/M metagenome (GOLD analysis project Ga0208193, IMG submission 184716) | Peatland microbial communities from SPRUCE experiment site at the Marcell Experimental Forest, Minnesota, USA - June2015DPH_17_10... | ecosystem: Environmental > Terrestrial > Soil >...
ATGCAACGCAATTTAAGCCGAATCCGGCTGTTTTCGGTTCAAATCGTTTTTCGCCCGAACGTCCGCTATTCCGTTGATGGGAATGGAGTTGCGGGACATCACAAAGTACTTTACCGGACACTAGTGACCTCATTAAGGTAGCTCTTGAAGAGCCGCCGTTGAAAACAGAAGACTTCCTTGACCAGAAAAGAGCGCCTTGAACGCCTAAATCCTCTATTTATAATCGAAATCCGTATTCCCAAGCTGGACGTCGTCGGTACGCTGCTGGAAAATGTGGACTGAATGGTGGTAATTGCGAAAATCGTTGCCCCTTGGCCTTGTTTCGTGAAATTCCTCCCTGTTCAACCGTTGGCGGCCTGTCCGGGGCCCGGATATTACCATCGGCGAGCCGCATGAGTCTCTTGGACCCTTCGGTATGGTTAAAGTTGATCACCGTTTGAATACCTAAGGAGCTATTGGGCTTCGACGCCGACAACGTGCGGCGGCGCACTCACGCGTAGTTTCAGCGCTGCGCCCGAAGTCCGTGCCGTGCCGAACGCTATCGAAGCACATCAGAATTGCGAGGATCTTCAGGGCGATTCAGGGCGATGGGCGGTGGCAACCAGAGCAATCTTGGTTGATGTGGCAATCTATTTTCTGGAAGTTGTGGAGGGTGTTAGGCACTCCATCATCCGAATCCCTGTCTCTCCGCCAGTAAGAAGCGGTACACGATCTGCTTCCGCCCGGCAAAGCGAAGGAAGCTCTCGAAGAGGTCCTCAATCGCGCCGAATTGGGGAAAGAACTGGCCGACGCCGACGGTGGCGAGAAAGGTTCGGCGGCGTTCCGCGTTTCTGGAGAGGGCCTAGCGTGGGATCTGCATCCAATCCTCCGCGACGACATTTACCGCGTTGCGCGTGAGGCGCTGCGAAATGCGTTCCGCCACGCGTAGGCAAGTCTAATCGAAGCGGAGATTAGCAACGGGGAAGGTCTTCTTCGGCTACGAATCCGGGATGATGGAAAGGGGATTGACCCGAAGCACTTGGACGCGGGTGCTCCCGTTGATACGCCAGTTACTCGATTGTAGAGAGCAGGTCGTCCCGGCCGACCACCATCCTCCGCCGTCAACAGGAGTCAGTCTAGGAGTTGTCGACTATGGTTTCGGAGGATCGTATTCCGTGACAGACCCAGGTTGCAGAATAGGTTCTGCATCGACACAAGTCGTCCCAAGACGCACGGGATACGGTGTGACATCGACGGTCCCTCCGAACGCGGAGGAATCGGGGAGCCACCTGCCATAGTAAGGCATGGCCGCGACCAAATCGAAAATCGTCTTAGGAGAGCCGTTTATATATAGAGATGAACGTCAAGGCTTTCGTACAAGTGATCGGGGCGGCACTCAAACAAATAGCCGCTCACCCAGACCGAACTATTCATTCGTATCGAAGGCACTGTAACGGGTCCACGCCCAAAGCCCGGCGTAATGGAGCGATCACCGCCATCACTCCCGTGAGCCCGAGAACGGCAATGACCGCCGCGAAGCTGGCCGGATCGGAGGCGCTTAGCCCCGGAACGAAGAACATCGACAACGGGCGAGTCACCAACAATGCGATCCCGAGGCCGATGCCGATGCCCGTAATGAGCAATCGCGCAAACTCGCGGAGCACCATCCCCGACACATTGTTCGGCGACGCGCCGATCGCCATCCGGATACCGATTTCGCGCGTGCGGCGCGCGACGGAATAGGCGAGGACTCCGTAAAGTCCGATGATCGCGAGCAGCAGTCCGAGGACGCCGATGCTGCCCATCAGTGCGGCTCCTACCTGGGATGGCAAGAATGCGAACCCGATGGCGGAGAACATGGTCTCCACTTCGAGGCCCGCCGCGGGCTCCGCCTGTCGTAGCGCCTGCTGAACGGCGGCCAGTTGCGCGGCCGGAGGCGTAACTGAGCGGGTCACGAACTGGATCCGAGGCCGGTCGTTCTTTATCTGCGCGAGAGGCTCGTAGAGTTGGGGACGCGGATCCTCGCCGATGGTCATGTTCTTCGTGCCGCGTGCGACCCCCACGATTCGGTAAGGCGTCTTATCCTCCGTCCAAAGGAATGTGGCGCCGATCGGGTCACGCATGCCGAGATAACGCCTGACGAACTCTTCGTTGACGATTGCGACTCTCGATCCACCGTTGTCTTGAGCCACGAAAGGGCGGCCTCTCAGTAAGGGGATATCCATCACGTGGAAGTAGTCCGGCGTCACGGCGTTCCAATTGAACTGACTGTGTTGCTTCTCGCCGGTGTCGGGAAAAGTCAATTCGGAACCAAATTGCGTGGAGTCGGTGAAGGGGATGATTCGCGCGGCTGCCGCGTATTCGACGCCGGGAATCGCCCGGAGCCCGTCGAGCGCGCGGCTGACATAGGGATTGATTGTCCGGCCATCCTTGTAGACATTCGGCGGCAGATAGACCTCGGCGCGCAGAGTTTGGCGAGTGTCGAAGCCCGGACCCAGCGAACTGGCTCGAACCAGATTTTGTAAGAACAGCGCCGCCGTAGTCAAGACTATGAACGATACTGCAATCTGGGCGATTACCAGGGCTCGTCTTATGCGCAGTTTGCGCTCCCGGTGCATACCCGCGGAGAGCGATTCTTTGAGGGATTGCCAGGCTGGCATCAGTCCGCAAGCAATAGCCGAGAAGATGGCCATTAGCGCGGCGTATGAAGCTACCCGCCAATCCGGCTCAATCTGCAACCGGATCGGTACCGGGATCGGCAGCGGAATGGCTGCCGCGGCTTTGGCCACGCCCAGAGCGAAGAGGAAGCCCAGCGCGGCGCCGGCGAGTGAGAGCAGCAGACTTTCCGCGAGCAATTGTTGCAGCAATCTGCCGCGGCTCGCCCCAAGCGCCAGCCGGATCGCGATTTCCTGCCGTCTAACGGAGGCTCGCGCCAATAGCAGCCCCGCTACATTGACGCAGGCGATCAGCAATACCAACCCCACGATCGCCAGCAGGATCGCGAAAAAGAGACTCACCGTGAGCGCCTCTCTTTCCTTTTCAAGCCGCGCGAATCCGCTGACCGGCGTGGCCCGAATCTGTTTGTTCAATCCGTGTTGGGATGGGAATTCCCGGTCCAGGCGCTCGCCTACCGCGGGCATGGCGGCGTTCAATTGACCCAAGCCCATGCCGGGTTTGACGCGCGCGTACGCCGCCAGAATCGTGCCTTCAATATATTGCGGCACGAATATATCGGGCGAGAAGCCGTAGCCGATCAGACTGCGGTAGCTGTCCGGCAGAATGCCGAGCACGGTGTAAAGCCGGCCGTCCAGCCGGATGGTCTTCCCCACGATGGCCGGATCGCCGCCCAGGCGCGTGCGCCAGAAGTGGGGATGCAGCACCGCGACTTCATTGGCGTCAGTTTCATTCCACCCGCGCCCTTGCTGTACCGGAACGCCGAGCGCGGTGAAATAATTCCTGGTGGCTTGCACCGCAAAAATCCGGCGAGTCTCAGAACCGTTATTGAAGTTGATGAAGGTCTCTTCGTTTTCGCCGGCAACGTCTTGAAAAACGCCGCTATGACGAAGCGCCTCGATGGTTGCCGGCAGCATGTGGCTGTTGCCTCCGTGCCTGACATACACCAGCGATGACGCGTCGCGGACGGACGGCTGGCTCAAGAGAAACTCGACGGCCAGCGAAAACATCGCCGTGTTGACGCCGATGCCGAGACCGAGCGACAACAGCGCCGTCAACACAAATCCAGGGCTTTTGCGAAGTCCGCGGATTGCATAGACGAGGTCCCGCCAAAGATTCTCGATACCATGGAAGCGCCACACATCGAACGCCTGTTCCCTGATAAGACCGGCGTTTCCGAACGGGATCGGGTTGCCGCCGGCCGCGGACATTTCCCGATGGAATGCGATTTCGGCTTCGAGATCCTGCTGCAGGCGCCGGCGGCGGAATAGCTTGAGAAACAGTCTGCGGATCATCGCGGTTCCCTCGCCAGCACGCGGTCGACGGCCGTCGAAAGCCGGTCCCAGGTCTCGTGCTGTTGGGTAATCAGCTTGCGGCCGCGCCTGGTGATCTCGTAGTATTTCGCTTTGCGATTGTTCTCCGACAAGCCCCAGGAGGCCGCGATGGCGCCGTCCAGTTCCAAGCGGTAAAGCGCCGGATAGAGCGAGCCCTCCTCGACTTTTAATACCTCGTCGGAGAGCAGGTGGATGGTTTGGGCGATGGCGTAGCCGTGGAGGGGTCCACGCCCAAGCGAATGTAGAATCAGCAGATCCAGGGTGCCCTGGAGCAGCGTGGGATCGGTAGATTTGGCCATTTGGTCGCTTCCTATGACGATCTACGGAAGCGACTTTCGAAAAGTTCCCTAGATCGTCAAAGGGAGACACCGCCGGGTGACCACCGAAGTGGCCGGAGCCACTATACTGGTGCTGGTCAACGGGCATGTAACCTGTCGGGTTCAGACCTGTTCGATCGCCAAAGGGCCGTCGGACCGCTGTTCCTGGCCGCCGGCGCCGCCTATAACTGGAGAAGCTGAACTATGGACAGCGAACAGCGAGGCTTGAGAATATCGGCCGTGGTTCTCGCCGCGGGAAGCTCCTCAAGGATGGGAAGCGTCAAGCAACTGCTTCCGCTCGGCGGCAGGACGCTGCTGGAAACTGTGCTGGATACTTTGCGCGAATCCCAGGTGGGCGAAATCGTTCTGGTGCTCGGCAGTTCCGCGGACGCGATTCGGGAGAAGGTTCCGCTCGATGGCGTTAAGGTGATCGTCAACGAGGCGCATGACCAAGGTATGGGGACGTCGGTGCGAGCCGGCATCGCGCAGGTTTCCGCGAACGCGGACGCGGCGCTGGTGGTGCTGGCGGATCAGCCGTTCGTGCGACCCGGAACCATCGACCAGCTGATTCGCGTCTACCGGGAAGGGAAGCCGCAGATCGTGATTCCGGTCTATCAGGGCTTTCGTGGGAATCCGGTTCTTCTCGACCGCTCGGTGTTTCCGGAACTGTTGGGACTGGCCGGCGACATCGGCTGCCGCGCGATCTTCGGCAGTCACACGGAAAATATCTGGAAGACGCCGGTGGACGATATCGGCGTGCTGTTGGACATCGACACTCCCGCCGACTTTAAGACCCTTCAGGCAGCCCACGTGCGCGGCGCGTGGGGATCGGAACTGCTCGAATCGGCCGATCTCGCGGGCCGGGATGTCACCACTGAGCCGCAGTTAGTGGTGGTGGGTCAGGAAAAGACAGCCAAGGCGCTAGTGAGCTTGGGGCGGCTGATGAAGTTCACAGTGACAGTGGTCGATCCGCTGCTGACTGTCTCTCAAGCGCCCGGCGCCGACCGGATTTTGCGAGTGTTGGATTTTTCGCGGCTATCCGGAGAAAAATACGTTGTCATCGCCAGCGGAGGCCGGTTTGACGAAGACGCCATAGAACAGGCGCTCGATCACGACGCGGCATACGTGGGGTTGGTGGCGAATCGCCGAAGAGCGGCCGAGATCAGGGAGAGCCTCAAGAGCAAAGGCGTCGCTGCGGAAAAGCTGGCGCGGCTGCACGCTCCGGCGGGAATCGCGATTGGGGCCGAGGGTCCGGAGGAAATCGCGCTCAGCGTCATGGCTGAGATCATCGCGGAACGACGCTTGGCACATCGCACTCCGTGATGATCTTGGAGTGGTCCTCGCCCCCGTCTTCGCTAACGGCGGGCTTGAGCTTGAGCGGTTCGCCGCTGCCGCCGCGGCGCAGCGCCACCATCTGGCTGACAATGCTCAGCGCGATCTCTTCGGGCGTGGCCGCGCCCAAATCGAGACCTGCAGGAGCCCATACGCGCTTCAACTTTTCCGGCGCGACGCCGTTCGCGACCACATAATCGAGCACCAGGGCAGCGCGATGGTGGCTGGATATGAGGGCGATGTAGGCAGCCTCGGCTTCAATCGCTTTCTGCAGCCAGATGTGATCGCCCTTGTGCTGCGTCGCAATCACCACGAAGGTCCGCGAATCGATGTGCACCGCACTCAAATCGAGGTCGTTAGTCACAAGAAGGTCCGCATCGGGGAACGATTTCCGGTCGGCGGAAGGATCGTCCACCGTGACTGAGAAATCCATCAGCCGCGCCAGCGCCGCCAGCGTTTCGGCGATGCGGCCATGGCCGACAATCAAGAGCTCGGGCTTGGGCAGCACTGGGTCGATGTAGACGTCCATGATCCCTCCGCACGGCATCCCGACGCCCAGAACTTCATCGGTCATGTCGAGCGTAATCAACTGCGGCCGCCGCCGCGCGATACACTCCAGGGCCTCGCGTTTGACGGTTCCTTCGGCGCAACCGCCGCCCACCCAGCCCATAACCAGCTTGCCCTGCGCGTCGATGATGGCCTTCGAGCCGGGCCGCGCGGAAGAAGATCCTTCAACTCGAACCACCGTGGCGACGGCGAAAGGTTTGCCTTCCGCGGCCAGCTCGCTCGATTTCCGCAAAAATTCTCTAGACACGGCGGCTCCGTTTTCACTATATAATTTAAAGCGCGTGCTGGGAAGTACAATCCGGCAGAATGTAAACTAAACAACGAGGCCACGATGATTCCTCCGGTGTTTGAATACCTGCGGCCCGCGACCATTCCCGAAGCCGTCTCTCTCCTCCAACTCCACGGCGACGACTCAAAAATCCTGAGCGGCGGCCAAAGCTTGATTCCGATGATGAAGCTGCGCATCGCGCGGCCTGCCTGGCTGATCGACATCAATCATATCCCTGGCCTCGCGTACATTCGCGAAGAGGGCGGTTATTTGAAAATCGGCGGATTGACGCGCGAAGCCGAGCTGGAAGAGTCGGAGCTGATCCGCTCGAAATTTCCGATCCTTCACGACACGTCGAGGGTGATCGCCGATCCGCAGGTGCGAAATCTCGCGACTATCGGCGGCAATCTGGCGCACGGCGATCCGGCCAACGATCATGGCGCCACCATGCTCGCGCTGGAAGCCGTGCTGATCGCCACCGGCGCGAACGGTGAGCGATCGATCCCGATTCAGGATTTCTTTTTGTCCATCTTCACCACCGCCCTGGAACACGATGAGATCCTGACCGAGATTCGCATTCCCATTCCCGCGGCGCGAAGCGGAGGCGCCTACTTGAAGCTGGAGCGCAAGGTAGGGGATTTCGCAACCGCGGCCGTCGCGGCGCAGGTGACGCTCGATGCGGGCGGCGCATGTTCCAAAGTTGGAATCGGGTTGACCAACGTGGGTCCGGCGCCGATCAAGGCCGGAAAAGCCGAGGCGTTTCTGCGTGGCAAGAAACTGGATGCTCAGAGCATCGCGCAGACGGCGCAACTGGCGATGGACGAATCCGATCCCAGCTCGGACCTGCGCGGACCGGCGGAATACAAGAAAGGTCTGGTAAAGGAATTGACCAAGCGTGCGCTCACTCGCGCCGCCGAAAGAGCCAGTTAATTGTAGACGACCGACAGGGGGTAAGCATGGCCAAACATCACATTCGCATCCAATTGAACGGCGTCGAAAAAGAAGCCGATGTCGATCCCAGATTGCTGCTGGTGCATTTCATCCGCGACCATGCTGGACAGACCGGCACGCATCTTGGCTGCGATACCACCAGTTGCGGCGCGTGCACCGTGCTGCTGGACGGCCGCTCGATCAAATCGTGCACGTTTTTCGCGGTGCAGGCCGACGGCCGGGAGATAATGACCGTCGAAGGGCTGGCGCATAACGGCAAACTGCATCCTATCCAGGAGGGTTTCCATCAGGAGCACGGGTTACAGTGTGGTTTCTGTACGCCCGGCATGATGATGTCCGCGCTGGCGCTGCTGGAAAAGAATCCGGAACCTACGGAAGAAGATATCCGCTGGGGAATCTCCGGCAATTTGTGCCGCTGCACAGGGTATCAAAATATCGTGAAAGCGGTTCAGTACGCGGCCGGTAAAATGCAAAAGCAGAAAGGGGCAGCGGCATGATCCAACAAACCTCGCCCGAAATCGGTGGCATGGGCCACCCGGTGAAACGCAAGGAAGACGCTCGATTCATCCAGGGCAAAGGCAACTACGTCGACGACGTGCATCTTCCGGGGATGGTCTTCGGTCACGTGGTGCGCAGCCCGTACGGCCACGCGCGACTCAAGAGCATCAACATCGAAAACGCCATGAAAATTCCGGGCGCGCTGGCCGTGATCACCGGCGCGGATCTGGCCGCCGCCGGCCTGGCGTGGATGCCGACGCTGTTCCACGACAAGCAGATGGTGCTGGCCACCGGAAAAGTTCTGTTTCAAGCGCAGGAAGTGGCGTTCTGCGTAGCCACGGAACAGTATGCGGCGGCCGACATGGCGGAGTTGGTGGAGGTGGAATACGACGAGTTGCCGGTGCTGGTGGATCCGCATAAGGCGCTCGACGCGGACGCTCCCATTCTGCGCGAGGATCGCGAGGAAAAGTCGAACCACATTTTTCATTGGGAAGTGGGCGACCGGCACGAGACGCAAAATGCGATTCAGAGTGGTCCGGTAACCGCCAAAGTGGATGCGGTGTTTCAACGATGTCATCCAGCGCCGCTCGAAACCTGTGGTTGCGTGGCCGATTTCAACCCGGTGACGGGGAAGCTGACCATCTGGTTGACTTCCCAGGCGCCGCATGCTCATCGCACCCTGTTCGCGCTGGTGGGCGGAATTCCCGAGCAGAACATTCGCGTGATCTCGCCCGATATCGGTGGAGGCTTCGGCAACAAGGTTCCCATTTATCCCGGCTACGTGTGCGCGGTGGTGGCGTCGTTGAAGCTGGGCCGTCCGGTGAAATGGATTGAGACGCGATCGGAGAATCTTCAATCCACCGGCTTCGCGCGGGATTATCACATGACCGCGGAAATCGCCGCCGAGCGCGATGGAACCGTGAAAGCTCTGCGCGTCAAGACGCTGGCCGATCATGGAGCGTTCAACGCAGCGGCGCAACCCTCGAAATTTCCGGCCGGATTGTTCAGCATCTGCACCGGTTCCTACGATTTTCCAAAGGCGTTCTGCGAAGTGGATGGCGTCTATACCAACAAGGCGCCGGGCGGGATTGCGTACCGCTGCTCGTTCCGGGTCACAGAAGCCGCGTACCTGATCGAGCGGGCCATGGATGTTCTCGCCTACGAATTGAAAATGGATCCGGTGGCGCTGCGGCTCAAGAATTTCATCCCCACGGACAAATTTCCATACCAGTGCCCGCTGGGCTGGACCTATGACAGCGGCGATTATCCGGCAGCGATGAACCTGGCGCTCAAGATGGCCGGATACGAGGAACTACGCAAAGAACAGGCGGAGAAACGCGAGAAGGGCGAGCTGATGGGTATCGGCATTTCGAGCTTCACCGAGATCGTCGGCGCCGGGCCGGGCCACACTTTCGATATTGTCGGCATCAGAATGTTCGACAGTTGCGAGATTCGCATCCATCCCACCGGAAAAGCCATCGCGCGGTTGGGTACGAAATCGCAAGGCCAGGGCCATGAGACCACGTTCCCGCAGATCATCGCGCAAGAGCTGGGAATTCCGCAGCAGGATATCGTGCTCGAAGAAGGCGATACGGATACCGCGCCCTACGGTCTGGGCACTTACGCCAGCCGCAGCACTCCGGTGGCAGGCGGCGCCACCGCCATGGCCGCGCGAAAAATTCGCGACAAGGCGCGGAAAATTGCGGCGCATCTGCTGGAAGCCAGCGAGGAAGACCTGGATTGGGAGCCGGGTAAGTTCTTCGTCAAGGGCGCGCCATCGAAGGCGAAGACCATTCAAGAGATCGCCTTCGCCGCCTATACCAACCTTCCGGAGGGCATGGAAGCCGGCCTGGAAGCCGTGCATTATTACGATCCGCGCAATCTGACGTTCCCCTTTGGCACCTATATCTGCGTTGTCGATATCGATAAGGGAACGGGCGAGGTGAAGGTGCGCCGCTTCATCGCCGTGGACGATTGCGGCAACATCATCAACCCGATGATCGTCGAAGGGCAGATCCACGGCGGCCTGACTGAGGGGCTCGCCATCGCCTTCATGCAGCTGATCAGCTACGATGAAAGCGGCAACGTCCAGGGAGGCAACTTCATGGATTACCTGGTACCCACCGCCGTCGAGACTCCCCACTGGGAGACGGGAAAGACCTGCACTCCTTCGCCGCATCATCCCATCGGCGCCAAGGGTGTCGGCGAATCGCCCAACGTGGGTTCACCCGCGGCGTTCGTCAACGCGGTGGTGGATGCGCTCTCTCACCTGGGCGTCCGCCACATCGACATGCCAGTCACGCCGTGGAAGGTGTGGCAGATTCTTCAGCAAAACGGAGTGTCGTGACATGGCAGTACGCATTGAAAAGACATTCGAAGTCAGCGAGCCAATCGACAAGGTCTGGGCCTTGCTGAGTGACCCGCGGAAGGTAGTCAGTTGCGTGCCCGGCGCGAAACTTACCGAGACAGTCGACGACCGCACATTCAAAGGAGCTATCAGCGTCAAGGTGGGGCCGAGCCTGACCGAGTTCAAAGGCGAAGTGAAAATCGTGCGGCTGGATGAGCAGGCCCACATCCTCGAGTTAGACGGGAAAGGGCAGGATGTGCGAGGCAAGGGAGGCGCGTCGATGAAGATGACCGGCACGCTTCAGTCACTCGAAACAGGCGGCACGCACGTGGTCGCGGTTACCGAAGTGAACGTGGTTGGGATTCTGGCCCAATTCGGCGGCCGCATGATGAGCGATGTTTCCGACGTCATCTTCAAACAGTTCACTGAGCGATTCCAGCAGAAGCTCAAGAACCCGGAGGCTGAGCCTCAGGCCGCGGCCGAGCCGGTGAACGCCGTGAGCGTGGTTGGGTCGGCGCTGGGTCACACCATCCGCCGCGCGCTGGGAGGCTCCAACGAGTCCTGAGGATGTGCGCGATATCGACGCCGTAGTGCGCGGCTTCGAAGCGTCGGGATACGTGCTGGATCGGGCGCTGGCGACGGCGGTTTACTTACTCATCCGGCTTGGCAAGCCGCTGTTGATCGAGGGGCACGCCGGAGTGGGGAAGACCGAAGTGGCGAAGGTTCTGGCCGCGTTTCTGGGGGTTGAGCTGATCCGGCTGCAGTGCTATGAAGGCCTGGACGTCAACTCGGCGGTTTATGAGTGGAACTATCAGAAGCAGTTGCTGGCGATCAGGATCCACGAAAGGACGGAAGAGGATATCTTCTCGTCGAGCTTTTTGTTAGAGCGGCCGCTGCTCCGTTCGCTTCGCGCGGAGAATGCGTCGCCGGTCCTGCTGATCGACGAAATCGACCGCGCCGACGAGGCCTTTGAAGCTTTTCTCCTCGAACTGCTATCCGACTTTCAGATTACGATTCCGGAATTGGGCCCCATCCGCGCGCGGCATAAGCCGCATGTGATTCTCACTTCGAACCGGACCAGAGAATTGAGCGATGCTCTCAAGCGGCGTTGTCTCTATCACTGGATCGACTACCCGGGCTTCGAAAAAGAATTGGAAATTGTCCGGCTGCGCACGCAAGGAGTCGACCATGAATTGGGCGCGCAAGTGGTCGGTTTCGTTCAACAGGTCCGAAGCCTGAATCTTTCGAAGCCCCCTGGCGTGGCGGAGACTCTCGATTGTGTGGATTCGCTACGCGCGCTGGGTAAAACGCGGCTGGACGCGGAGGCCGCTGAGGCGACGCTACTGTGCATTGCCAAATCGGTGGACGATTCGGCGAAGATCCAGGCGGAAGGGATCGACAGGATACTGTCGAGATCGGCACAGTGACGCAATCGGACATAATCCGCTTCTGCCGTTTTTTGAGAGCTAACGGATTCTCGGCAGGCGTAACGGAATCTCTTACCTCGGTGGATGTGGTTCGCGTGACGCAGGTGGTCGACGCCGATGCCGTCCGATGGGCACTACGCGCGGCGCTGAGCTCGTCAAAAGAGGAATGGGATTCGTTTGACCGGTTGTACGATGCGTTCTGGAACGAGGCTCCCAGGGATCGGAGTGGGATCGAACGAAGCGTTAAAACGGAGCCGCGCGGCTTCTGGGTTTTGACCGGCGAAGCGAGCGAGGTGGAGCGTCCAACGGACCGGGAAGCGTCGAGCATCGCCGGCGCCAGCGCTCACGCGCGCCTCAAGAAAACCGATTTTTCCGAGATATCACGGAGCGACCAGCCCGCGCTCGACCAACTCGCTGAGCGACTGCTCAAACAGATGAGCTGGAGACTCTCGCGGCGCCGGAAGATTGCCGGCTTGCGAGGCCGCGTGGATCTGAGGCGCACGATTCGCGGCAACATCAGCCGCGGCGGCGATCCCGTCAAGCTGCGCTACAAAGACCGCAAACCTCAGCAGGCGCGCGTGCTGATTCTGCTGGATGTGAGCGGCTCGATGAGCCTCTACAGCATGTTCCTGCTGAGATTCGCTCACGCGCTGCACAGGCCCTTCAAGCGCGCCGATACGTTCATCTTCAGTACGCGGCTGGTGAATATCGGAGGAATGCTGCGATCGCGGAATCTGGCGGATGCAATGAAGGCGCTGACCGCGTGTCCAGCCGATTGGTCGGGCGGTACCAGGATCGGCGGATCGCTCCAGGAATTTAACGCCCGGCACGCGAGGTTGCTGTCGCGCGATACGGTGTTCATCATATTGAGCGACGGATGGGACACCGGAAATCCCGAGATACTCGCCGCGGAGTTGCGCAGTGTTAGAGATCGGGTCCGTAAGGTGATCTGGCTGAATCCGCTACTGGGTCTGGAGGATTACAAGCCGCTCACGCGCGGTATGGCCGCGGCTCTTCCGCATGTGGATGTGTTCGCCGCGGCGCATTCGCTTCAGAGCCTGCTCGAATTGGAAAAGCACCTAAGCTGGTGAAATATGTTTGACGAGTTCTTGGAAAAAGCCGCCGAGTTGCGATCGCGGGGAGAGTCTTTCGCAATGGCGATGGTGGTCCGGTTCGAGGGTCCGATTTCGGGGAAGCCAGGCGACAAAGCGATCGTCGATTCGGGCGGTAGAATCTGGGGCTGGATCGGCGGCGGCTGCGCCCAGCCCACGGTGGTCAAGGAGGCGCTGCTGGCCATCCGCGATGCGAAGCCGCGCCTGGTTCGAATCAGCCCTTCGCCCAACCCGGTCGCGCAGGAAGGCATCCTGGAATACGCCATGACGTGCCACAGTGGAGGAGCCTTGGACATTTTCATCGAGCCGGTTCTGCCCAAGCCGCAGATCGTGATCTTGGGGCGTTCCGTGGTGGCGCAGACTCTTGCGAGGCTAGGCGCCGCCGCCGGATATGCGGTGACCGTTCTGGCGCCGGATGTCGCCCGTGAGAATTTTCCCGCACCCACAGTGCTTCACGATCGATTGGATCTCAGCCTTGTCCGCATCACGCCGCGGACATTCGTGGTGGTCTCCACCCAGGGCGAATGCGACGAGGAAGCGCTGGAGCTGGCGCTGGGCGTGGACGTGCCATACATCGCTTTCGTGGCGAGCAAGACCAAAGCGGAAAAGATTTTCGAGTACCTGCGCGGAACGGGAATTTCAGCGGAACGCCTGGCTCGCGTGACGGCCCCAGCGGGTCTGCAGATCGGGGCGGTGACGCCCGAGGAGATCGCGGTTAGCGTCCTCGCCGAAATCGTTCAACAGGGCCGGGGCGAATCTCAGCCAGCTACTGTGGCCCTGCCGATTGTGATGCAGGCGCAAGACCCTGTGTGCAGAATGATGGTGGATGTAGCCCGCGCGAAACATACGGCGCAAGTTGAAGGGCTGACGGTCTATTTCTGCTGTCCCCGATGCAAACAGGCGTTCGAGCAGAGCCCGCAAACATACGCGATCGAATCGGCCTAAGTTGTTGCCAATCTCCTCCGCAAGGGTACTCGTAGGAAAACAGATACCTTCTTTGGCGCCTGATCCGGAGAAATCTGTCGCGCCGTACTGGTAATAAAGGACGACGCGCCACGTCGCCGGGGCTGCCGGTTCGGGCATCTGCTGGAATGTGAGCGCGGGAGCGCGCAAGGGAATAAACTATCAGACATGGAACGGCGTGACTTGCTGAAAATGCTCGCGGCTCTCCAGGTGGCCGCGAAACTCGATGCGCAGACATCCAGCGGAATGATCTACAGGAACCTCGGGACGACCGGCCAGCGAGTTTCCGCACTCGGTCTGGGCGGTTATCACATGGGCGTGCCGAAGGAAGAGAGCGAGAGTATCCGGATTGTGCGGAGCGCCATCGATCGAGGCGTCACGTTCCTCGATAACTCGTGCGATTACCACGATGGGGGCAGCGAAATCCGCATGGGTAAGGCGCTCAAGGACGGATACCGGAAACGCATTTTCCTGATGACGAAATACAACGGGCGCACCAGCGCGATGGCGGCGAAACAGATTGACGAATCGTTGCGGCGCCTGCAGGTGGACACGATCGACCTGATCCAGTTCCACGAGAACATACGGATGGAGGATCCGGATCGCTTCTTCGCTCCGGGCGGCGCCCTTGAGGCGGTGCTGGCGGCGAAAAAGGCTGGAAAGGTGCGCTATATCGGATTCACAGGCCATAAAGATCCGGTAGTGCATCTGCGAATGCTGGACGTGGCGGCGCAGAACAAGTTCCATTTCGATACTTGCCAGATGCCGCTGAACGTGCTCGATTATCACTTCCGGAGCTTCGCGCATCAGGTGGTTCCACGGCTGGTGAAGGAGGGTATCGCGGTGCTCGGGATGAAGCCGTTCGCGTCTGGCAATGTGCTGAAAGCCGGCGGGGCCACGCCGATCGAGTGCCTGCACTATGCATTGAATCTGCCAACGTCGGTGGTGATTAACGGATGCGACTCGATGGAGCGCCTGGATCAGGCTTTCGAGGCGGTGCGGACCTTCAAGCCGATGTCCGAGCCGCAACTGCAGGCGATTGTGTCGAAGACAAAGGAAGCCGCGATGACCGGGCGGTTTGAGCCTTTCAAGACTACCACGCAGTTCGACGGAACGGCCCAGCATCCGGAATGGATGGGCTGAGGCGCGTTAACAGAGTCTGGCGCCGCGATCGGATAGAATTGCAGGGCAAAGGGGGATTCGATGACCTCACGCAGCTTACCCCGGCGGGCGTTTCTGGGCGCCGCTGCCGCCGCGCCGTTCCTGATCCGCTATCATCAGCTTGCCGCGGCCGAGCGCAAGCGGCTCAAGATCCGCGATGTCCGCACGATGACGCTCCAGGGACCCTCCCGCACCTATGTGCTGGTGAAGGTGCTTGCCGACGACGGCAATTACGGCATAGGGGAAGCATACGGAACGCCGGGGATCGGCGTCAAAGAACAGATTCTGTCGATGAAGCCGGGGCTGGTAGGCAAAGACCCACTGGAAATCGACGCCATCTACACATTGCTCGACGAGCGCGTGAAGGACCTCAGCGGTACCCGCACCGATGGTTCGGCTCACAACCTGATGCGCGCCGCCAGCGGCATCGAGATGGCGTTGTGGGACCTCGCTGGAAAGGCGCTCGGCGTACCCGCCTCCACTCTGTTGGGTGGCCGATTCCGGCAGAAGGTGCGGGTGTACGATCACGCCGTACCGCGCAACGTGCTTGACAAAGCCTCGTGCCGCGACTGGGCGCAGAAGGTGAAGGCCGACCCCGCCGGATTCACCGCGCACAAATTCGGATTTCCGCATACTAATCCCGCCACGGACCTGGCGCGTGACGCCGCCAATCGCGTGCTCACAACCAGGGAACTGATTGAGGTTCGGCAGGGCTTCGAGAACTGCCGGGAGGCGCTGGGCTGGGACCACGACATCATGGTGCATTGCCACTGGGAGTATGACCTGCGAACCGCCATGCAGATCGCCGAGGCGGTGGAATCGGTCAAACCGCTCTGGTTCGAGGACCCGCTGCAAGTGGAGTACTCCGAGGAGTGGTCGAAGCTGTGCCAGAGCGCGCGCGTCCCCATTTGCACGGGCGAAAACCTGGCGCGCAGGCAGGGCTTTCGCGATTTCATCATTCATCATGGCTGCGATATCCTGAATCCGGATCTGCGCAACAGCGGGGGCTTCCTTGAAACCAAGCGAATCGCCGATATGGCCGACGTCTTCGGGCTGCCCATCGCTAACCACAACACCGGCAGCCAGCTTCACACTTGGGCCACCTGCCAGTGGGCGGCATCGATTCGCGACTACATGACGTGTGAGACCATCACGGGCGCCGGCGACTGGATGGATCAACTGTTGCTGCTGGAGGGTCCTTATATAAAAGACGGCTTCGTGCAGGTGACTGACAAACCCGGGCTGGGCGCGGAGTTGGACCCAGACGTGGCGAAGGCTCATCTGGCGGCCGGCGAGAGTTGGTGGGGTTAGCTGAGCGTAGCTATGGCGTCCGACGAGTTCGGAGCCGCAACCCCGACCCGCATTTCATCCGTGGCGCTTTCCGCGTCCGCTCGTCTGGCTTCGACCCTCTGCACGGACGCGATATCGAGTGTGCATCGAGCGCAACTCGTTGCCAGGGGCGAGACGCCCTCGCAGACTTCAATCCCTCGGCCACCCGAAAAGCTGGTGACGCGGCCGAGTGTAGCCGTGGAGTCGTCGTCGACCGGCATCTTCATCAGATCGCTGGCGCCTCCGGAGCCTGCACCGTTCCAAAGACAACACTAACTTGACTAACTTCTACGAATCGAGGACTCTGGCGGTGTCGGCGCCCCGGTAGTGCGTTCGACAGTTTTCTTGACCGGTGGCTGTGGTTTAGTAATATAGGACCAAAGGAATGCGGCCTTATGGCGACTGCCTCGCGAGTGTCCGTCCAAGAGTACTTGGAGAGCGATTATGAACCGGAGTGCGAATTAGTCGGAGGAGCGCTGCTCCCAAAACCGATGGGAACCCTGGAGCACATGGAGATGGAGCGGTGGATCGAGCGGCTCCTGGAGCGGTACGAACAGAGGGGCCTTGGGAGAACGGTTCGCGAACTGTCGATTCGCCACGGCGACGATGTCCGCGTGCCCGATCTGGTATTTGTTCCGCCGGATGCGCGGCTCGAAGGCGGAATCATGATGGCGCCGCCTTTGCTCTGTGTAGAGATACTCTCTCCCTCCCAGCGGCCGAGCGAGCTATTCGCCAGGTGCGAAACCTATCACACGTGGGGCGTGGCGAACTCCTGGGTTGTCGACCCCATAGGAAAGTTGGCGTGGGAGTATCATCGGGGCGCTCCGGTGAGGCTTCTTTCGGAGAGTGACAGCTTGGGCGCCGGCGAAAGACAAATCGGGCTAAGTGAACTCTTCCGCCAGAGCCAGTTTGATTCCACAAACTCTTGACCGAAGGGTCCGATTGGCCTGACAGTGCGCGGCGGGCCGTGGGCAGTGTGACTCAGTACGGCCGGCGACTGACGACGACCCGAAGCTTTGGGTACAGGTGTTGCGCGCCATTTTAACTACCGCGGCGTACATGACTGGCCCGCTTACACCAGGTTTGCCTCGGTGGCTAAGATCGAAGCGAAACATACTTACGCCGTGTTGATCAACCGAAGCGACTGCCGCGGTTTGCTGGGGTTTGCCGTGGATGCATTTGCGCCGGTTCGGGAAGTGCGGATCATGTACGCGGTAAAGGATTACCAGGTGCACAGCGGAACCGTACGGTCGCCATGCTTCGGGTGGAGTACGGCGCAGGATCGGCAACAGGGCACTCCTGTGATCGCGTATGCGCTCCGACCGGCCAGGAGGCCGGTCCCACACAGGTCAACTAATCCCTGCCAGCGCCTGTTCGAAATCGGCCAGCAGATCGCGCCAGTCTTCAATGCCCGCCGAGAAGCGCACCAAGCCGTCGGTCACGCCCGATTCGGCTAGTTCCTGCGGGCTCATACCGGAGTGAGTCGTGCTTCGGGGATGGCAGACCAGGGTCTCCACGCCGCCCAGCGACACGGCGTTCTTCGCGATGCGGATGCGGCGCAGAAATTCGAACGCCGCCGGCTTGCCGCCCGCAAATTCGAGCGAAAAGATGCCGCCCGGAAACTCGCACTGCTTGGCGTAGATGCGCTTCTGCTCGGCATCCTGAAACAACGTCGGATAGATCACGTTGCTCAATTGCTTGTGCCCCACCAGCGCTTCGGCCAGGCGCTGCGCGTTCTTACTCTGGCGGTTCATGCGCAGCGAGACGGTGGGCAGGCGGCTGTCGAGCATCCAGCATTCGTCGGGCTGCAGAATGTTGCCGAACATGATGCGGCGGCTGCGAATCCTTTGAATCATCTCGTGGCTTCGCGTGATCGCCACGCCGCCCAGCATATCGCTGAAGCCGCCCAGATATTTGGTCGCCGAATAGAGCACGATGTCGGCGCCAAGCTGCAGCGGATGCTGGAAGGCCGGCCCGAGGAAGGTGTTATCCACCATCACTACGGGCTTCGACGGGTGCTTCGCAGCAGCGTCGGCCGCGCGCTCGATATCCGTCATGATGAGGGTTGGATTGGCGGGAGTTTCGAGCAGCACAATGCAGCAATTGTGAGCCGTGCGGATGGCCTCGTCGATGGCCGCCGCGTCGCCCGAAGGGGCCGCGATTCCATGTACGCCGAACGGCTCCATGAAGGTGTGGATCAAGCCGGTGGTTCCGCCGTAGAGCGGCGTGGTGTAGACGATGGAGCTGTCCGGACGGGCGAAGGTGAAGAACGCGGTCATGATGGCTGCCATGCCGGAATTGAATACGGCTGCGTCGGTGGCTCCGGCTTCGATAGGCACAATCTGGTCTTCCAGAATCTCGGCGTTCGGATGGGAGAAGCGCGAATAGATCAAGGCAGCGCGCTCGCCCGGCGGCAGCTTGATCTTGCCGGAGGTAATGGCGAAGGCGCGCTCGGCCGCTTCAGGGCTTTCAAAAACGTAGGTGGAACTGCGGAAGACCGCGGGGCGCGCGGAACCCACGGAAAGGCTCGGATCGAAACCGCGCGTCAGCACGGCGGTTCGCGGCCGGATGCCGGCATGATCGTTTTCGGGCATTGGGGACTCCCTGTTCCGAGTGTAGCGCGCGGTGCGGGCAGCTTAACGTCGGCGCGCTTCAGGCGGTGACTCGGAATTCGCGGGGGCGCTGAATCCTGGTGCTGTGGCTCACGCTTGAAGCACTCGGCAGTACACCTTTACTACCGGGCCATAGCGTTCGTCCAGTCAGAAGCATGTTCGTCACAAATCCGTTTCCAGGGCCGCGCTTTTCCTGCATGCTGCCTCCAGGGGTCCCCAGGGAGAACCACATGCAAGCGATTCGCCTGACGTTGTATATCGCCGCCGTTGCGTCCGCGGGCGCCGGCCAGCCGGAGTTTGAGGTGGCATCGGTCAAGCCGGCCGCGCCCGTCGCCGGACATTTTCAATATCACATGACGATGAAAGTAGACGCGGCCATGGTGAATATCTCGAACGCGTCGCTGACCTACCTTGTCCGCACCGCCTATCGCGTCAACTCGTACCAGATTTCCGGCCCCGATCGGATGGAGACTCAGAAATTCGATGTGGTGGCAAAGCTGCCCGCCGCCGGGACCGCGAAAGACGCCGCGCAAGACCAGATACTCGAAATGCTCCAGGCCCTGCTGGCCGCCAGGTTTCAGCTTGCGGCGCACCACGCTACTCAGGAGCGCCTGGTGCGCGCGCTGGTGGCCGGAAAGAACGGCGCCAGACTTGCGACGCCGCCCACCGGCCCGGATGCCGCATGGTCGCGCTCCATGGGCCGGAAGGCGCGATGCATGTGGACGCCAGGAATATGTCCATGCCCGCACTGGCCCAGCTAATGGCGAGCTTCCTCGATTGGCTGGTGGTGGACGGGACGGGGCTCACAGGTACCTGCGATGTGCCGCTCGATTTCGCGCCCGACGATCTGCGCAACAGGGCCAAGGCGTCCGGCGTGGCGCTGCCGGCGGATACGCCGTCCGATGCCTCGGGATATTCCATCGCCGCATCCCTGCAGCGGCTGGGCCTCAAGCTGGAGTCGCGAAGAATGCCCGTCGATATCATCGTGATCGACCGTCTGGAGAAAGCGCCTACCGGCAACTGACTGCGGCGGGCTGTCAGCTAAAATTTGGCCCAACTAAATTCCGGAATCGCCGTCAGTGCTTATGGAAGGGCAACGCGAAATTGCAAGCGGCAAATTGGAACAAACCGCCCGCCGGGCGTCGATTTCGCGGTGTGGGCGGCGCTCTCGCTGGCGTGTTGCGCGCTTGCGTACGGCAGCCTGTTCACCTTGGTATCCGGGCAGTGTCGCGAGGTATGGAGTGGATTTCCGCTGCGCGCTGACAATCGCGCGGTGCGGCTGCGCGGCTTCCGCGCACTGGTATGGCACGCCGCCGCGGGACTCTTTTCCCGGCGCTGCACATTGCTTCCACGTCCCATCCCCAGCGTTCCAGCACCGCGTGCTGCGCAGCGGCGAGACACGTGACATGCGCCATCTGGCATCCGGTGACAAATGCGAAACTCGCGCCTGCGGGGATGCCCAGCAATTCCTTGAGCCACTCGCCGGCAATCTCTTCCACCAGCGCGGCGGCGGGCCTCGCGGCGTAGAGGCCGGCGTTCTGGTCCCACGCGGAGGCGAGACAGTCGGCTGCAAGGGCCGCGGGAACGCTGCCGCCGACCATCCAACTGTAGACGCGCCCGCCCGCCGAAGCGACAATGCCGCCGGCGGAATCGCTCACCAGATCGTCGATCACTTGCGCGGGCAGCGCGCCGTCGTCCGCCAGCGAACGCCCCAGGCGCGCGCGCAGCATTTCCAATGACGCCGTGGCCGCAACCGGAAGCGCATCCAGATTCTCAATGTGCGCCAGCGCGTGCCGAGCCGCCGTCTGCAACGGTTCGCGGAAGGTTAGATTAGTGGGAGGCACTCTTCTACTCTAAAGAAGTTCAGTCTAAGAGACCGTGGAGGCATATTTGAAGTCGCGCTGGTTCTTCCTGTTCTTTCTGATTTCCGGCTTTTGCAGTCTGGTTTATGAGGTGATCTGGCTGCGCCTCGGCATGGCGAAATTCGGCGTCACCACGCCCATGGTGTCCATCGTGCTTTCGGTCTTCATGGCCGGCCTCGGTTTGGGCTCGTGGGGCGGAGGCAAGTTTATCCGGCGGTTCGAGGGCGCGCCGGCGTCAACTCCGCTGCGCTTGTATGGGTTGCTGGAACTGCTCATCGGCATCTCGGGATTTGCGGCGCCGGCGACCATCGACGCGGGATATCGCCTGCTGCGCGATACCGGCCGCGGGCTCGCCTGGGGATCGCCCGTCTACTACGTGGCTTCGGGCGCTTGGGTTGCCGTGGCGCTGCTGCCGTGGTGCACGTGCATGGGCGCCACGTTCCCTTTCGCCATGGCGGCGATTCGCCGGATGCATGGCGAAGATTCGGAGCATTCCTTCAGCTATCTTTACCTGGCCAATGTGCTGGGCGCCATTATGGGTACGCTGATTCCGGCCTTCGTGCTGATTGAGTTGCTGGGCTTTCGCGGCACGCTGCATGTCGCCAGCGCTCTCAACTTCCTGCTGGCAGCCGGAGTGTTTCTGGTGAGCATGGGCGCCGTTTCCGCCCCGACCTCCACCGCCGAACGGCGCGCGCCGGGCGTGTTGCCGTCGAATGGCACGGGCATCTTGTGGCTGCTCTTTGCGACGGGCCTGTGCAGCATGGCGATGGAGGTGATCTGGATTCGCGAGTTCACCGTCTATCTGGGCAACGTGGTCTACGCGTTCGCGGCGATTCTGGCGATGTATCTGGGCGCCACATTCACCGGGTCCTATATCTATCGCCGCCGCGTGCACTCCGGCGCCCGTACCGGCGAATCACTCAACGACGCGGATCGCGGCGACGCGGCGTGGGTGACTCTCGGGTTGATTGCGCTGCTGCCATTGCTCTTCGCCGACCCGCGCTTGCCGCTGCCTGAGCTGCAATACACCTTGGCGGGCTTCCTATACGGCGCCATCCGCGCGGGTTTGGGAGTGACGCTCTTCAGCGGCATGGTGGGCTTCCTGACGCCGATGCTGGTGGACCGCTGGTCGGCAGGCGACCCGGACCGCGCGGGCAGAGCGTACGCGGTCAACGTGGTCGGTTCCATCCTCGGCCCGCTGGTGGCCGGGTTCGCGGTGCTTCCGTGGGCCGGCGAGCGCTGGGGATTATGCGTGGTGGCGTTGCCGCTATTCGTCATCGGATTCCGCATGCGGCGTAAGCCAGGGAACAAGCCTCTTCGCAAGCCTCTGGACACGCCTATGTATGTTGCCTGCGTGGCGTTGTCGGTCTTGCTGGCGGTGGTCACCAGGGATTACGGGACCAAGTTTCCGCATCGCGTCGAGATGCGCGATTACGCGGCGACGGTGATTGCGACCGGCGAAGGCATGGACAAGCGCATCCTGGTGAACGGCACGGGGATGACGGTCCTCACGCCCATCACCAAGGTGATGGCGCACCTGCCGCTTTCGATGTTGAGCCGGCCGCCGAAGAACGCGCTGGTGATTTGTTTCGGCATGGGGACCACGTTCCGCTCGGTGATGTCGTGGGGGATTCCAACCACCGCGGTGGAGCTGATACCGAGCGTGCCGAAGGTCTTCGGGTACTTTCATCCGGATGGACCGGCGCTGCTCGAATCGCCGCTGGCGCAGATGGTGATCGACGACGGGCGGCGGTATCTGGAGCGTTCACCCGATACCTACGATTTGATCGCGGTGGATCCGCCGCCGCCGGTCAGCGCGCCCACCTCGAGCCTGCTTTACTCGCAGGAATTCTACGCCATCATCAAGCCGCACCTGCGCCCCGGCGGCATTGTGCAGGTGTGGTTTCCGGGCGGCGACAACGCCACGCTGGCATCGGTAGCGCGCGCGTTCCGCAACGCGTTCCCGTATGTGCGGACTTTCACATCCATCGAAGGTTGGGGCATTCACTTTCTGGGACGCATGGAGCCGTTTCCGGAATGGAACGGCGCATCATTGGCGCAGCGCATTCCGGCGCGCGCGGCGGTGGACCTGGTGGAGTGGAACGAAGGGACCACCCCGCCCGAGATGATGGATAACGTGTTGAGCGGAGAGAAGCGGGTGAACGATTTGATTGCCGTAGATGCATCGCAGCCGCCGATTGGGGACGACCGGCCGGTGAATGAGTACTTTCTGCTCCGCACGCTGTGGTAACGCCGGCGGTCTTTGCCGCGGGTGCTATTGAACATTGCTGCTAAGGTACGATCAAAACATGGCGACCTCGCAATACCCAACGCCTGCAGAACAACTGGCTGCGGAGCTTGAGGTCTGTGCAGGAGCTGGCCGCCACAGGTGACGCTGCCGAGCAGAGACGAATCCTCCAAGTGCTTGTTCCCATCGACTCCCATCGCGAGATTCCGCGCCATTACGTCTGGTCTACAGCGGAATTAACGGAAGCGCCGCAGTTCTTGCGGTTTTGAGAACTACGGCGGCATTGTTTGGAGTGAGCCGCGGTCGTTTCGACTCGATCCTCGTCTGTTCATCGCCGAGCTACAGGTTTTGTAACGCCAGAGGAGAGCCGGGCGCGTTAGCGGCTAAACATAGCGTCCGAAGCCAGCTGGTAGCGTATGCTTTAGCTTGCCATCGCCGTCGTGCGGCGAAGCGGCCGGCCGCGAGTGTTTCACACGGCCTCGCGTCTTCCGTGCGATCCTGTTCAGGTGATTTGCTCCAATAATCGCGCCGGGAGGCTGCAGCGATGAACACTCTGGTTCCGCAGCCCATCACGCTGGCCGGGCAGACGGTCAGCCTCGAGCCCTTGTCGATGGAGCACGCCGGCGCATTACTGCAAGCCGCCCAGAGCGAAGAGATCTGGTTACACACGGTCGATAAGCCGCGAACCATGGAAGCCATGCAGGATTACATCGCCAGGGCGCTGGGCGAGCGGGACAACAAGACCGGGATTCCATTCGCGGTGCGGCACATCGAGACAAATCGCTTCATCGGGTCCACGCGATACGCGAACATTGCGCCGCTGCGATGCGGTCTTGAGATTGGCTATACCTGGTATGCGCCGCAGTTCTGGCGCACTTCCGTCAACACCGAGTGCAAGTATTTGTTGCTGAAGCATGCCTTCGAAACGCTGCAATACATCCGCGTCGAATTGCAGGCGATGGTGGATAATGCGCGCTCCCGCGCCGCCATCCTTCGCCTTGGCGCGATTGAAGAGGGCGTATTGCGGTCGCGTATCGTCAGGCGCAACGGGCAGCGATTCGATTCTGTCTTTTTTAGCATCTTGGACAATGAGTGGCCACGGGTTAAGGTGAGGCTCGAAGAGGCGCTGAAGGCGCGAAGCGCATAACGAGTCAGCGCGACGAGCCGCCAGCCAAAAACAAGTTAGCAAAACGCTTAGATGTGATTTCGCAATTTGCTAACATCCATTATGTGAACGTGATTAGCCAGCGCGGATTGAAATTGCTCCTGAACGGCAAATCCGAGGATGTGGCGAAAGAGGCGATGGCGTGGTTCAGGGCAGCGCGGGCATCCCGCTGGAGGAGCCTTGATGACGTTTGCGAGGAATATCCGTCGGCGGAGCAGGTTGGCCGCGTGCCGATTTTTAACCTGCGGTACAACCGGTACCGGCTAATCGCTCGAGCAGAGTACGGCGTGCAAAAGCTCTACGTCAAGGCGCTGCTGACGCATAAGGAATACGATCCGAAGGAGTGGAAGCGATGGGTGTAACAAGAGTCGAAACCAGAGATAAACCAACCACGCGAAATCGGCCTGCCGGAGTGCCGGGAAGGAAGCCGAGCCGAATAGCCAACTCCGGCATTGGCCCGATCGACCCCGCCAGGTATGGAAAGCTGTGCGCTAGAGTAGTCCCCAAGTTAATTGAGTCCGACGATGAATTCGACCGGCTGGTGGAGGCAATGGAAGCGCTAGACTTTAAGGCAAATCCTACCCCTGAGGAAAAGACCGTCTCGGCGCTACTCGCCAGACTGATTCAGGACTATGACGACCAGCGCCATGCCTTACCGGAAGCGCCGCCAAACGAGATGATCGCGTTTCTGATGAATCAACGCGGCTTGCGGCCGATCAATTTGCTGCCAATTTTCGGATCGCGTAGCGTTGTCTCCGATGTACTCAGCGGCAAGCGGGAGCCGAGCAAGGCGCATGTCCGCAAGTTGGCCGAGTTCTTCCATGTATCGACGGACGTATTCCTGTGAAGAGACCATGTATCGACGGACTCATGTCCGTGAAACCGGGGGCGTGGAAACAAATCACCCTCCCTGCCTCCCTGTATGACCAGTTTAATCGAGAGTCGCGGTTTGGCTAAGATGGTACGATCCGGCCATCCGGGCGCAGGCGGAGCGTTTGGCCGCGCCACTCCACGGTGTCGCCGAAGAGTCCGGCTAACCAGACGGCGAAGCCAAAGAGATCGCGCAGCGGAATCATCCAGAAGTAGCGAAGCGTGTTGCGGTCTCGCAGCACGGCTGCGCCGATCCACATTCCTGCGATCATGCGCAGGGCTAGCGCCGCGGCGGCGGCCCGCCATGCGCCCGCCGCCAGCGCGACCAGCGCCCACAGTGTGGCGTGGGTGACCACGTAGCCGTAGTATCCCGACGGGCGCGAAACGCGGATCGTGCGCGACCAGCGTACCTGATGACGCCATACTTGCGCCCAGGTTCCGGCACCCAGGTTGGTCTCGACCACGGGCGATGCGAAGCGGATACGGTATCCAAGCTGGCTGATGTGGCGGCCGAGTTGATAATCGTCGGCCAGGTATGGGGCGATGGTTTCGAAGCCGCCGATCTGCTGCAATGTCGTGGCGCGAAACGCCATGGTTGAGCCGAGCGCGAATTCGGCGACGCCCAGCAACCGCGCCACCAGGACGCTGGGCGCGAATTCGGTGGCGATGCCCAGGGCCTCGGCGCGCGACGGCCAGGAATCGGCGGCGGCGCGGTAGAGACATGTGACCAGTCCGATGTGGGGATCGGCAAGCGGCGCAGCGACGTCGCGGAGATAGTTGGGCGGAACTTTGATGTCGCTGTCGTTGACCAGCAGCACGGCGTGGCTTGCGTGGCGCGCCAATTCTGCGAGCACGCCCGCCTTGGCGTTCGGCGCGGCGGTGCGGATTACGTGCAGTGAAATGGGGATGGCAGGGTACGCGGATTGAAGGCGGCGGATGTCTTCGATGGCGGCGTCGTTCAGGTCGCTGAGGCCGAAGAGGATTTCGAAGGTTGGATAACTCTGGGTGGCGTGCGAGCGCAGGGCGTCGTAGAGGTGCGGGTCGCGGCCGTGGATGGGCTTGAGAATCGAGATCGGCGGAGTGAAAATCACTCCCTCGCGGTCGCGGCTCCGACCGGAGCCGACTGCGGCAATCAGCGCCACCAGGTAGTACGCGGCTGCAGCCAGGGCGGGGATCGCGAGCCAGATCACAGGGATACTAATACTACTCCGCAGACCACCAAACCCGCTCCGGCCCACCGTAGCGCAGTGACGCGCTCCTTCAGTACATACTTGGCCAGGATGGTTTCGAGCACATAGGTCACAGCCGTGGCGGGCACTGCGAAGCTAAGTTCGGCGACGGTCAGCAGGGCCATAAACGCGAAGAACGAGACGGCCATGGCGACCACCGAAGCGATCACGAATCGGTTGCGCGCCAGGGTGGCCGCGGCGCGTCCGAGCGCAGTGGGGCGGAAATCGCGGATCTCGCCGTAACGGCGCATCCCCAGGGCTTGCATCACTTCACCCACAGTGGTGGCCAGCACGATAATGGCGACATAGATCCACGTCATGCGGGCCGCTCCGCGTCGTATTCCGCGTCGTGTTCCGGGCCGTGTTCAGTGAGCGGCGGCGTGGCGGCGCTCACCAACGCCACTCCGGCCACAATCAGTACGATTCCCGACCAGCGCTTGACGCCGATCTGCTCATGCAGAAACACTTTGCCCACCAGCGCTACCAGCACGTAGCCGATAGAGGTGACGGGCAGCACATAGCTCAAATCGGCCCAGCTCAACAGCGCCATGCGAGACATCAGCCAGAGCACTAACAGCGCGACGCCGAGCGCGGCCCAGGGTTGAAACAGGGCGGTGATATAGGAGATAGGCGTGGGCAAATCGGCTGGCATACCACGCTTCAGAAAAAAATTGCCGAACACATTGCAGAGCACCACCACCGTGGCGCAGATCCAAGTCTTGATGCGCAGCCTCGCGGCTTCAGCGGTCATGCGTGGGTCTCTGACGGAGAGAGGTTGCGCGGTTGCCGGCAGCCACTCCCTGATTCGGTCCTATCGGACGCGCCTCGTCGACAAGCGGTCTCGCGATAGCATCGAGTCCCGCGGTCATTCGCCGTTAGTCGCCGGAGCCTGCGGTTACGGGCGCCGCCTTGGCCGGGGTTTTGTTGTCGGCCACATACTTCCGGCGCTTGGCGCGCAACGCCATGTACTCCTTGGCCTCCTTGGTGAGGCGCTGCCGGTCGTGGGTATTGAACATGGCCTTGCGCACAATGCGCCAGATCACGCGCGGGCGGAAGAAATACTCGCCGTAGAAGCGCTCCACCCACTCCATCAACTCGGATTTATCCAGGCCCGGGTAGATCACCGTGGGAAGCTGGTGGCCCACTTCGTCGGTCATGGAATCGATGCTGATCAGGTTGTTCTTCTTGGCGTAATCGTAGAATTCGGTGCCGGGATACGGGTGCGCGATGGAGACCTGGATGGTCTCGGTATCCAGGCGCTTGGCGTAATCGATAGTCTTGCGGATGCTCTCGTGGGTTTCGCCCGGCAGGCCGACGATGAAATCGCCGTGAATCACCAGGCCCAGCTTCTTGCAGTTTTCGGTGAAGCGCAGGGCCATTTCGATGGTGGCGCCCTTCTTGATATTCTTCAGAATCTGCGGGTCGCCCGATTCGTAGCCCACGATCAACAGGCGGCAGCCCGCTTCCTTCATGGCCTTGAGCGTGTCGTAGTCGGTGGTGACGCGCGAGGTGCAGGACCAGGTAAACTTGAGCGGCTTGAGCTTTTTGCAAAGCTCGATGGTGCGTTCCTTGCGATAGTTGAATGTGTCGTCGTCGAAGAAAATCTCTTTGATCTGCGGGAAATTCTCCAGGGCGTAGCGGACTTCATTAGCTACGTCGTCCGCCGAGCGCAGGCGCCAGCGGTGGCCGGAAGTGGTCTGCGGCCAGAGGCAGAACGTACACATGGCGGGGCAGCCGCGCGTGGTGTAGAACGAGATGTACGGGTTGAGCAGGAACGGTACGTTGTAGCGCGTAACGTCGAGATCCCGCTTGTAGACTTTGGTAACCCACGGCAGCCCATCCAGATCTTCAATGGCCGGGCCTTCGGGGTTGTGTACGATGTCGCCGTTCTTGCGGAAGCTGACGCCTGGCAGCTCTTCGAGGGGCTTACCCTGCGCGTATCCGGCGATCTGGTAGTCGAACTCGCGGCGCACCAGGAAGTCGATGGCCTTGGTGCTTTTGAGGGTCTTTTCGGGCTCCACGGTGACCGGCGGTCCGACGAAGGCAACCTTCAATTTGGGGTTGGAATCCTTCATCATCCCGGCTATTTTCGCGTCGACGTGGAAACCGGGGGTGGACGTGTAGAGCACCAGCAGCTCGAACTGCTTCGCCATTTCGACAGTCTGCTCGATGGAGATCTTGTGCGGCGGCGCGTCCACCACTTTGCTATCGGCCAACATGCCGGCGGGATAGCAGAGCCACACCGGATACCAGTACGATTCGATTTCGCGGGAGGCGGGCCAACGCGAGCTGGCGCCTCCGTCGAAGCCTTCAAACGAGGGCGGATTCAAGAAGAGTGTTCGCATGTGGTGTCCTCGGGTTTAGCGGTCGTCCATATCGCCGTCATCGAGCGAGAAATTGGTGAAATCGACCGTCAACTCCGCCTTGCCGAAAAGGCGCGTATCGACGGTACTCTGTACTTGCAGCGGCACGGAAACGCCATCGCGGATTTCGAACTTGCGGACAAAGGCCACCTTCTTCACGAAGATTGACGGGCTCTTGATGAGGTAGCCGGATTCCTGGACGGGCAGATAGGTGGCGGCGTCGATCCAAACCTCGCCCTTGAACAGCCCCCGCAACTTGTGTTTCGGTGTGACCTGAAAAATATGAACGGCGCGCCCGTCTACCTGGTTTTGGCCCTTGTACTGGAACTTGTAGTTGGCGGGCGTGACGGCAAGCGCCGCCGGCTCATCCTGTTGGGCTTCGGCTTCGGCAGTTAGATAGCGCTCAATCACCTGGTTCTTCACGGTGTTGTCGCCCTCGAAGATCAGCTTGGCGTAGGTGATTCGCCCAAGCTTAGTGATCTTGCGCAGACCGTGCAGGCGGCCCTGCTTCTTGAGGCCCGGGAGCGAAGCTTGAATATCGACGTCCATGCGCGAGGCTTTGCCGGACTGCGCCTGCGCCTGCTGCTGCGCCGCACAATAGTTCTGCACGATGGCGTCGGGTGCAATCGCCGGCTGATCGGCGGCGGCAATGGCGAAAGCGGACAGTATAAGTGCGTAGAGCTTCAACGAGTGAACCCCAGTGTCGATAATTAGATGCTTACAAGTCTAGCAGGGTTGCGTGGGGTGGGGCAATTTGACCGGGGCCGGGGGGCCGGGAACCCGTGCACCGCGTTTCTTCCCAGGCAGTGAACGATATGCTTGGTCCCGTCAGCCGGTCGATGACGACTGTCCTCGCGCCCGCCCAGCCGCCGGCGCCGCGTGGAGCGATCGGCCGAAGTATTCCAGCCTTCCGGTTCTCGCCGGGATCGCGCAGAAGGCTGTTCTCGGAATTCCAACGAGGCGCCGATTGTTTCCATCGCCCGCTTACGCGATGTGAGCGCCGATGGCGTTCACATACACAGCATAAAGCGACTGGCTGGCAGCCGATTGCACTTGACGCCTCCAAAGCTGATGTTTGCGAAGGTCTCCGACAGGCGAATCACGCCGATGCGGTCGCCGCCGGGCGTCACCACCTGAACGCCCGGGCTGTCTCCGCACCAGGCATTACCGTCGACGTCGCACCGAATCCTTTCGGCCGCCGCTCCCCGCGTTTTCCCGGGCAGACCCGGGCACATCCAGCTTGACAAACCCGTTTCCCGCTGCCGAGACTCTCCGTCCAAGTCGTAGACGCGCGTCTCGCCGCCAGCGGCGCCAGTGTCGGCGATGTTGAATTTCCTGTAATCCGGCGAAAAGCAGACACCGTTGGGCTGGTCGAGTTCATCGGCGACCTTTTCGATGCGGCCGGCTTTCGGATACACCCGATATAGACTGGGCAGACCGGGGCCTTCCGCCCGCAGCGTGCCGGTGTACAGCCGCTTGATCGCCGTGTTACCGGCGATGTAGCGGCGGAAGCGGTTGTCGGGGTCGGGATACTGAATGGGTTGCAGGCCCGACCAAGTCGCGCGGCCTGCGGCGCCAGCGCGGCATGGGCGTGAGGGTCGTAGTCGGCTTGGCTTCTTGGCTGCGTTCCTCTTGAGACGCGCACCCATTACGGCAGGCTAAGTCCTACACTTCGAGTGGGCTCGTGCTATCCCCGATCTTATCGATCTGGACGCCCGCCTTCAGCAGAATCGTCAACAGCAGATTCGACATCGGCGTGTCCAGCGTATAAGCCAGATGCCGTCCCGTCTCGAACTGCCCGCCCAGCTTCCCCGCCATGAGGCAAGGTAAATTATTGTGCCGGTGCAGGTTGCCGTCGCCCATGCCCCCGCCATACAGAATCATGCTCTGATCGAGCAGGTTGCTGTCTCCATCCTTGGTGGCCTGCAGCTTCTGCAGGAAGTATGTGAGCAATTGGACGTGATAAGTATCGATCTTCGCCTTCTTCGCGATCAGCTCGGGATCGTTGCGGTGATGCGACGTGGGATGGTGCGCTTCCGGCACGCCTATTTGAGGATAAGTGCGCGCGCTCAATTCCCGGCACACCATCATCGTGAAGACGCGCGTCGAGTCCGACTGAAATCCGACCACCTGCAAGTCATACATGAGCTTGATATGCTCTTCGAACGTAGGTGGAATATCGGTCGGGCGGTTCGGCAGAGCGATCGATTGAATCCCCCGCGCCTCCACGTTTTGAATGCGCTGCTCGATCTCGCGCACCGATTCCAGATATTCGTCGATCTTGGTCCGGTCGCACGAACCCAGTGTTGCATTGAGGCTGCCTACTTCCTCCATCACCGAATCGAGAATGCTGCCGTTCCTCTTCATCCGCGCCAGCCGCTGCGCCGCGCTGCCGCCATCGCCGAACAGGCGTTCGAAAACCAGCCGCGGATGAGACTCGGCGGGATTTGGCGTGGTCGGATTGTGCCATGAGATAGTGTTGTTGTAGAAGCAGTCGCCGGTGTCGCACGCCCCCTGCGTAGGAGGATCGAGGTTCATTTCCACCGAAGGCACTTGCGTCGATTTCCCAATCGCTCCGGCCGCAATCTGATCCGCCGAGGTCGCCAGCTTTACTTCGATATCCGGACGGCTCCGATCGTACGCGTGGACCCCGGTCAGCCAGACCGCCGACGATCGCGGGTGGTCGCCCGTGCCGTCGCCGAACGTGTCCGCCTGCCGGTGCGATAGCCCGCTCAATACGTTGATGTAATTGCGTACCGGATCGAGCGGCTTTAAGATCGGCGGCAATTGGAAATCGCGCCCCGTCGCGGTGGGGATCCACTGATTCTGAATCACGCCATTGGCGATGTAGATAAAGCCCAGCCGCGGCGTCGATTTGAGAGCGCCGGCCGAGAGCGCCGGGACCATAGCATCCAGAAGGGGCAGCGCTACCGTGGCGCCCATTCCCCTCAGAAACGTCCGCCTCTTGAGTGCTTTCCTGGCAACAAACATGATCCCAATCCTTTCCAATAAGCCTAACTAACTGCGGCCTAACTGACTTTAGCCAACCTTACTTCGCCGCCTGAGCCTCCCGCATCTGAAACGGAACGCTCTTAACTACTCCCATAATTAGAGACGCAAACGTATCGTTGTCGCGCGCCCCCTCTTTCATAATCGCGCGGACCGCCGGCTCATCGAAATACTGCACATTGCGGCCGATAGCATACATCAGCAGCTTCTCCGATACTGTCGACAAAAACTCCTCCGGGCGACTGAGCAGCACAGTCTTTAAACCGGCCACACCATCGAATTTCTCGCCTCCGGGGAAAACACCCGAAGCGTCAATCGGACTGTCGCCGTCGCGATCTCGCCACCTTCCCACGGCGTCGAAATGCTCCATGGCGAAGCCGATCGGATCCATGCGCGAATGGCAGCCCGCGCACGCGGGGTCGGCCCGGTGCTGGATCATCGCGTCGCGCATCGTAAGCGCCTTACCCGTGTCATGCGCTTCTGTCTTCAGGGCCGGGACAGTCGCCGGCGGAGGAGGCGGCGCGGCGGACAGCAGATTCTCCAGTATCCATTTACCGCGGTTGACTGGCGAAGTCCTGTTGGGATAAGCGGTGATAGTCAGAATGCTGCCTTGCCCCAACAGTCCGCCCCGAGGGCTGTCCGGCGGAAACGTAACGCGGCGGAAGTCACTCCCGTGCACATTGGGAATGCCGTAATGCTTAGCCAGGCGTTCGTTGACAAACGTGTAATTGGCCGATAGCAGTTCCAGCACGCTTCGATTCGAGCGCAGAACGCTATCGAGAAACAGATCCGTTTCCCGTCGAAACGCATCGCGCAGCGACTCGTCGAAATCGGCGAACAGGATCTCATTCGGTTTCTTAGCGTCCAGATCCCGCAGGTAAAGCCACTGTTCGGCGAAATTCGTCACCAGCGATTCGGAGCGCGGATCATCCAACATGCGGCGCACCTGCTGTTCCAGCACGCCGGGCTGCCGCAGCTTGCCCTGGCTCGCCACGTCCAGCAGTTCATCGTCGGGGATGCTGCTCCAGAGAAAGAACGAGAGGCGCGACGCCAGTTCCAGATCGCTGACTGGATGAGACGCGCCGGGCTTCGCGCCGGGCGGATCGCGCTCGATGCGAAACAGAAACTGAGGGCTCACCAACAGCCGCTCAATGGCGCGTTGAATCCCCAGGTCGAACCCGCCCTCGTCGCGGCCCGCCTTGTAGAAGGGCATCAGGGTCTGCGCATCGGCGACGCTGACGGGCCTGCGGTAAGCCCGGCGCTCCAGCGCCAGCAGGATCCGCTGCGCGCAGGGCGCTTCTTCGGAGGCGCTAACTGGCCGGCATACGAAAATGCGCTGTCGCGACGGCGTGTCCCCCGGACCCTTGGCGTTGTACGGTCCGCTGATGGTCACCATCTCCACCGCGAGCTCCGGCCCGGTGCTGCGCAGCCTGGGACGCAATACCTCCTCATCGCGAACTTCGTCGCGCTCGATGAAGGTGACTCCGATGACCCGCGGTCCGGCTTTCACCGCGATCCGGAATTCGACCGGCTTCCGGCCGGTAATAGCTGCTTCGCCACTACGAGCGTTGTCGGCGGCAGGATCGTCCACAGCCGCAGCAGCGCCCGTTCCCTTTACGCCGCCTCGACCCGCAGCGGCAGCGCCACCCCTGCCTCCGCGTCCGCTGCCCTGAGCGATCGTCGCCAGTTGCACCCGTTCCCCATCGACGGTGATTTCCAGTTTCTGCGCGTCCGGCGATGCGCCCACGAAGGCCACCTTTACGAGGTAATCTCCGTCCAGCGGGAACTGGCTGTGAATTGCAAGGCCGCCCCGAGTGCCGAACGGAAGCTCCTCCACCCGCGCGGTCTGCTGTTCCTCATCCGGCATTCGATAAATGTTGACCATCTCCGGGATGGCGGGGTCGCCGATCGCCAGACGGCTGATCTTCTCCGCTGCGCCCAGGTAACTCTCCATCGCCGTGGGTGAGATGAAAAGCAGGTCCGCCAGGTTGTCGAAGCCGCTGCTGGCGTTGTCTTGCGGCAGTAATAAGGAGAAATCCATCTCTTTGGGGAGCGGGCCCAAAGCCAGCAGATCGCGCACAGCGTTCTGATATTCCGTGCGGCTGAGGCGATGCAGGGGCGGCAGTTTTCCCGCACTCGGCCTGCCAGCGGCCGCCCGGTCGAGTTCCGTTTCGAGGTATCCCGCCACCGAATCATATGTCGCCCGATCCGGCCGCGGCGCGCCTGGCGGTGGCATGCTGTTGCTGCGCAGCTTGCGGATAACTTTCTCCCACTGCTCCGCGCTGGTCTGAACGTGAGTGACCGCCGCGGGATCGATGACCAGCCCCGCAGTGTGAATCTGCGCGCTGTGACAGGTAGCGCAATACCTCGCGAGGGCCGCGCTGGCCTGTTGCGAAGTCCCCGCCTGCGGTGGCGCGCCGGGAAGTGGCGCCGGAATCGCCAACACTCCAGCCACGATGCCAATCGGCAACCAAGCCGACGGCTTGGTATGTGAACCCAGCATTGCGAACAGCCCTCAGTTATGTTAACCGATTTTCCCGCTCGGCGCGCCGCAGCCGGTTTGTTCGGCTCCGCCTCTCCGTTTCTGCGGTGGCTATCTCCCGGAGCCGAACCTCTTGGACTCTTACTGGCGCGATTTCGCGACACTTAGCCGGCCGATGCGTCATTTCCCAGGTTCAGCTTGGATGGTCCGAGGCCAAGGTTGGAAGCCACCCATCAGGAGTCATGACTTCAAGCTCTCGATAGAGTCAAAGAGAAGATCATCGTTCTGGCGTACCGCGCGTAGCATGGCGGAACAGTCGACTCCAGCCTTCGAACGCGGCGCTTCCACTCACCCTGACCAGTCGCCGCACCGGCCCTCTCGTGTTGGTGGCGCCGTTCTACAATTGTTCGTGCTGCGACGCGGCGACTATGGCTACGACGCTCCTTGGTTCCCGCTGCTGTTTGGGTTTTTGTCCATGGCCGCTGGACTGGGCGCAGCCATATCTTGGCGGCAGGGGCTGATTCGCCCCGCCATTCAGATGACAATCTACTCCGTCTTCTTTCTCGCGAACACCAGCAGTTTTCTATACACGACCCGGCGCGGCAAGTTTCTCGAGTGGGACCGAATTCTCGATCGCCTTCATCTGCGCGGCGACGAAGAGGTGCTCGACATGGGGTGCGGCCGGGGCGCAGTACTGACGGCGGTCGCCCGCAGGTTGACGACGGGCCGAGTGACAGGCGTCGATATCTGGAACAAAACGGATCAGTCGGGAAATGCTAGCGACGTCACTCTGCGCAACGCGTTCCTCGAAGGTGTGGCCGGTCGCGTACAGATCGAGACTGGGGATATGCGCGCGCTTCCGCATCCGGATGCGACCTTCGATGTCGTGGTCTCGAGCCTCGCTATCCACAACATCCGATCGAATGCCGATCGCAAACGGGCGATCCTCGAAGCCTTTCGTGTCCTCAAACCTGGAGGCCGGATAGTAATCGCGGACATCCGCGCCACGGCAATCTATGAAGAGGCCTTGCGGGCGCTCGGAGCGTCCAATGTGGAACGCCGCCGGCTGGGATGGAGATTCTGGTGGGGCAACCCGTTCGCCAGCACGACCCTCCTCAGCGCTTCAAAAGCGCCGGCCTAAGAACTGCCCGGAAGATCACCTTGAGGCTGAACTGTCAGCGTGCTTCGGCGTGAAGGGCTTGTTCGGGGCCCCTTCGCGGCAAGACCGACGTACGAGCCGACTTCCCGCGCACGGGAACACCGTTTGCGGTCGCAAGCGCGTTCATCATTCCTCACCCTGGAAATTGAGCCCCGCTTAAGCCAGTGCGACGGTTTGGAAAAACGGCAAAGTGCCGGTTCCCTGGCTCTTGTGAGCGGCCGACCTCTTCGCCGCACCTATTGCACCGAAGCGCCGCCAAATAAAGGTCGCAGATCGCCGGATTTTGGCGATACTCTTGCAACGGTCGATCCGCTTGAACTACAGTCAAGACGCCGCGGTCGACGTAGGTTAATTCGATCACCGGAGCGCGAAGCTCTTTGACCAACGAATTTGCTGCGGTCTCCGGTATCGAAATCGCAGGAGGCACAGTCGCCTGCAACTCGAGACCGTACGCAAGGATAGCGGCTTCAATTCAACCGAACACGAGGGCGCAACGGCCGCCCTTAGCGTCAATGGAACGAAAGCGGGTTTTTCCGGAAAATGGCCGATCCATATGAGCGCAATGTCTCCGCGGAGAAGTGTCTGCGATTCGGGCGAGAGGAAACTCCCGTTGCAAATCGCTTCCAGCAACGTCAACGTAGGCATAATCGTCTCGGGATTGCCCGAGTAGCTTCATGAGCGCAGGCAAGCCTACCCCTGCGCGCACCGTCGCCTCGGATATGGTTTGCGCCGGCATCAGTCTGCCTGCACTCATGCAGTTGATGGGGCACGCTCACTTCGCGCCGGTTTATCCCGGCGCTATCCACGCATGAGTGCGCGCATGAGTGCGTGCGCCACGATTTGTCCGCCGGAGGGGCGCGTCCACAGATAGTACGCCGACAGACATTCCGGAGACTCGCGCCGGCTGGGGAACCAATTCCCGTTCCAACGTTTGTTAACGTAGAAGCAACCAATGAGCGAGCACAAACTGCAAGTAGTCCCCCTCGGCGGATTGGGCGAATTTGGCATGAACATGACCGCCTTCTGCTTTGGCGACGATATCATCGTCGTCGATAGCGGGATGATGTTCCCGGATAGCGAACTGCTGGGCGTCGACCTGGTCATGCCCGACCTGACCTTCCTCAAGGAGCGCCAGTCGTCGGTGCGCGCGCTGATCCTCACGCACGGGCATGAGGACCACATCGGCGCCGTGCCGTACTTCCTCACCGACATCGACGTGCCGGTTTATGGCACTGATTTCACTCTCGCGCTGGTGGACCGCCGGCTGGAAGAGTATCGCCTCGAAAAGAAGCCGCGCTTCGTCCACGTCAAGCCGAAACAGGTCGTGGAGATCGGCCCGTTCAAGGTCGAGTTCATCCACGTGACGCACTCCATTGTGAGCGCGGTGGCGCTGGCTATCACTACGCCGCTCGGCGTCATCATCCACACCGGCGATTTCAAGGTGGACCCCACGCCCACGGACAACGAGCTGTTCGATCTGCACACGCTGGCCGATTACGGAAAGCGCGGGGTGCTGCTGCTGCTGTCGGATTCCACCAATGCCGACCGGCCGGGCTACACCGAATCGGAGCGCGCCGTGCGCCCGCGCATCGAAGAGATCTTCAACCGCGCCGAGGGACGGGTGGTGGTGTCGTGCTTCAGCTCGTCGATTCACCGCATCCAACTGGTGCTCGACCTGGCGAAGGAATATGACCGGCGCGTGGCCGTGATCGGCCGGAGCATGGTATCGGTCACCGAGATTGCGCATTCGCTGGGGCTGCTCGAGATTCCCGACGACATCCTATTGCGGCCGCAGGATGCGATGGCTCTGCACCCGTCGAAAGTGGCCATTCTGATTTCGGGTACGCAGGGCGAGCCCATGTCCGCCCTGTCGCGCGTGGCCGTGGATAATCACAAGCACATTTCCGTGGAGAAGGGCGACACGGTGGTGCTCAGCTCGCGCATCATTCCCGGCAATGAGAAGGCGATTTTCCGCATGATCGACCATATGGCGAAGCGCGGCGCGGACGTGATGTACGGCACGATGAACCCGCCGCTGCACGTTTCCGGGCACTCCAGCGTGGAAGAGATGAAGCTGGTGCTGAACCTGGTGCGTCCCAAGTATTTCATGCCGATTCACGGCGAGTTCCGCCAGCTTTCGAAGCACGCCAAACTGGCCGAGCATCTGCGCTACGCCGGGCTGCAGGATTCGTTCGTGATGGAATCGGGCGAGGTGCTGGAGATCGACGCGCGCGGCGCCCGCAAGGCCGGGAAGGTTACGGTGGGCCATGTTTGCATCGATTCGGGGTCGCTGGACGACGTGGTGCAGGACGTGGTGATTCGCGACCGGCGGCACCTTTCCGAAGACGGCATCGTACTGCCCATTATCGCCATCAACCGGAGCACGGGCCGCGTGGAGAGCCTGCCGGAGATTGTCAGCCGCGGGTTCGCGGCGGCGGAGGATGGCTCCGAGTTCATGCAGGCGGCACGGCAGGTGGTGGCCAGGACGCTGGAAGGTTCCAACCAGGAGGAGAAGACCGATTGGGGCGTGATGAAAGAGAAAATCCGCGCGGATCTGAAGCGCTACATCTCGAAGGAAACCGCGCGGCGGCCGCTGATCATGCCGGTGATTCTGGAGTTGTAGCTGTACCAGTAGACCCTCGCTACCTGGAAGACGCCTCAGGCTTCCGCGGCCACGCCGAGCGCCTGATCATTCCGCCCGACGAGCTCGCGCTAACCGCGGTGTTACGCGAAGCCAGTGGCGCGAGCCCATGGCCTGCGGCGACTCCTGTCACAATCGCCGGCGCGGGCACCGGCCTGACCGGCGCGCGCGTTCCCCTAGGCGGCTGGGTAATCTCGCTCGAAAAATTCACCCGGCTCGAAGTGCACCCGGGATACGCCATAGCCGGCGCCGGCGTGCTGTTGAAAGATCTCCACGCGGCGGCCCAGCGTACCGGCCAGTTTTATCCGCCCGACCCCACCGAAACTTCGGCCAGCATCGGCGGAACTATCGCGACCAATGCGAGCGGCTCGCGCAGTTTCCGCTATGGCCCCACGCGCCGGTGGATCGAACGGCTGCGCGTGGCGTTCGCCGATGGAACGGTGCGCGAATTCTCGCGCGGCCAGCCTTCGCCGGATAACATCATCGATTTCGACCCGGGCGAGATCCCGCTGCCCGATGTCACCAAGAACACCGCGGGCTACCTGCTGCGCCCCGGCATGGATTGGATCGACCTGTTCACGGGCTCGGAAGGCACCCTGGGCGTGGTCACTGAAGCGCGCCTGAAGCTGCTGCCCGCGCCCAAGGCGATATTGAGCGGCGTGATCTTCTTTCCCGGCGACCAGGCGGCCATCGACGCGGTGGAACTTTGGCGCTCCACTGGCTCTGCCCGCATGCTGGAGTATTTCGACGATGCTTCGCTGCGGCTGCTGCGCACGCGCTTCGCGGAGGTCCCGCAGAACGCGCACGCGGGCATTCTGTTCGAGCAGGAGCTGGCAAGCGAAGACGACCCTGAGGTGGACGCCTGGGCCGAGCGCGTGGAAGCGGCGGGCGCGCTGGCCGACGATTCGTGGTTCGCGCTCTCGGCCGCCGACCGCGAACGCTTCCGCCAATTCCGCCACGCGCTGCCGGAACTGGTCAACGACGCTGTGCGGCGCGACGGAACGCTCAAGATGGGCAGCGATTTCGCCGTGCCGCTGGCGCGCAACCGCGAGATGCTGGCGTTTTACAAGCAGCGTCTGGAAACCGAGTTTCCGGGCCGGTACGTGATCTTCGGACACATTGGCGACGCGCACGTCCACGTGAATATTTTCTCTGCCGACGCCGGGCCGCTGCTGGAAGAGTTCGCGCGCCACGCCGCGGAATTGGGTGGGACGGTTTCCGCCGAACACGGCCTGGGCAAGCGGAAAGCGCACTTCCTGAAGCTGCAATACTCCGAGGAAAACTTAGAGAAGATGCGCGCAGTAAAGCGCAGGCTGGACCCAAAAGGGATCTTAGGAAGAGGAACTCTGTGGCGCGGGCCCATGGCCTGCGGCGAAGAGTCGTGATTTCGGGGGCCGGGCTATTAGCTTAGCTAAGCGGGCCGCTGGTTGGGGCGAGTCATAGCCGGCGTTCGGGTTCATCGCATCTCTTGGATTCCCGGAGCGCAGTGTTCAAGCGCAGCAACATTCGCAAGACCTCGTCGCCGGCTCGCACCAGCGGCGGATTCGACAAGCGGCGGCGCAACTCAGCATCAATCGCCGGCCGGGATTCCGGACCGAGCGCCGCCAGCGCCTGTTCCGCTTCCTTCCAAACGAACCAGGGTAGGCGGGCCAGCACACTCACGAGACCCACTGCCGCGAAGGCGCGGCCGCATGGATCCGCTACGGACGAGGCCACCTGCGCAAGCCTGGCCAGCAACTCGGGGTCGCGCTCGGCGAGAAGCGGCCGCAGCTCCGCCCAGCTTTGCCGCTCCACGCCGATTTCCGTAAGCAGGCCCATTACGCTGCGCCGCCGGCAGAGACTGGATGGCGTTTCCTCCTCGGCGTTGGGAAGCGGCGTCACGGCCGAAAGCAGCAGTGCGCTTCGAGCGGCCGCGCCCAATTTTCGGAATCCATCTTCGGCCGCGCTCCGGCACATGTCATCTTCGAGTGCCCGGTCCAAACAGGGGATAGCTTCGGCGCGCTGGAATGCCGCCAGGGTCTCGACGATGCCGGGAAGATTCCGTTTGCGGCAAAGGTCGAGGAGGATTTCGAACGTTGTGTCGTCGCGCCAGGCGCTCAGGCTGCGGCCCGCAGTGTTCCTGACGGCATCCTCCGCAAACTGGAGCTGGGCGTCCACCGGGCGGCTCGGCGCTTGCAGGTACTCGATGAGCACATCTCTGGCTCCCAACAAGGCGAGCGCCTCCACCGCCCACATTCTGGGCTGGGGCACGCTGGTGACGCGGCCGCACAACAGAAATTCGCGCAAGGGCGGGATGGCTCTTGACCCGCAAGCGGCCAACTCGCCGATGGCAGACTGCCCATCGATCAGCGACTGCAGGCTGGCTATGAGCCGCAGCACCTCCGGATCGCCGGCCGGGCCGCCGCTACCGGCGAATTTCTGTCCGGCTGGCTCCATCGCGCCTCTTATTGATTTGCAGCTGGATTTGCAGTTTCTGAACCTGCAGCGCCGCTGCGAAATCTTCCGCGATTCGCTGGCTGGCCTCGCGGCTTTCGGACGCCATCGGAACCTCCCACGCGGAACCGCTGTTCAACTCCACCCGGAGCATGTTTTCCCCTCGATCGGATGTCAGACCAATGCTGAGGATGGCGCCGAACGGAGCATACGAAGCGATGCTGCCGAATCGCGAATAGGATCCGCGGTCGCGGTCGGTGATCCAGAGCAGGCGCCGGTCCGTCAGCGCCAGCAAATCGCCGGCGATCAAGCGGCGCCGCGACAGCAGCCAGATTCCGGACCGCACCTGGCTCGGCGGTTGGAACACCTGCATCAGTACGGTTTCGGCTGCGTCTAGTTCCCCTGCCAAGGCGTTGGTGAATTTGATATCGAGGCTGGCGGTTTCGGGTGGCTGCGTCCGGAAGGGCTCGGGCGTCGTCGCAGGCCATGGGCCCGCGCCACGGGCGTCGCACAGCAACCGATCGCGTAAGCGCTGCATGAACCGAAAGACCGGCGGGAACCCGCGGGTATTGTAGCGGACCGTCAAGTCAAATCCGGATCCGATGAAGCGCAGCCACCCTTTCAGGAGCATGTGTCCCGATTCTACCGAGGAGATCTGGTCCAGTTCCCATCGGCGAGGCGGCTCCCCCGCGGACGGGTGCGAGACGACATACATCGCGCTGCCATTCAGGAGCAGGATGCGGGGCGGATATGACGACCGCCCGAACCAATCGGGATCGTCGCGCGGCAGGAAGAGAGCTGCATCGAAGCTGGTCACGGAAGGGGGCAGCTCGAAGTCAGGCGGGCAATCGTGCGTCGAGCGAAGCTGGAACGCCACGATGTATTGTCGGGAATCGAGTGCCGGCCACTCTCTCATAAGTAGGGCGGACCCCCTGGTCCGCGCGGGTCCCCCTGGACCCGCCCATCGCCCCGCCCGATAAGACTCATGCTAACTCCGGAGAGGCCGACGGGGGCGTCGGCCGCGGACCAGGGGGTCCGCCCTACAACAGGACCTATAACAGGAAGAGTGAGTGGCATTGTGGTCACGCTGCAGTACCTGGCGTACTCCGGTGCGCCGCATTTTCCGCGGCGGCGAGAGACGCGAGATCGTCCCGCAGCGCCTGCTCGTCCTCTGCTTCGGGTCTGTCAGCCGTCAGGCGATCCAGGTGCGCCCGGTACCCATCGGCGTAACTGTCAAACTGCTCCTGCAACTCGGCGAACGTCTTCCGCACCCACGCCTGCAGTACGCGCGCATAGATGCCAACGGCTTCCGCAATCTGGCTTCCGGCTTGGGACCTGATCCGCCGCTCCACCCTGGCTGCCGCCCAACGGCGTCCCAACAGCGAGGCCACAGCACTCGGACGCACCTCTATCTCGAGATTGCCCAGATCGAAGCGCGGCATATTCTTCAACACATCGAGTAACTCGTCGCGCTCAGGCTGGTTCGCGAGGTCGAGCGCTAAGGCGGCTTTTGCCAACGCCCTGCCGGCGTCGCGGGCTACCTGCTGTATGGCGGAAGCGATTTGTGAGGCGGGTTCCGCGGCAGCTTGCTCCAACTTTTTTTTCACAAGGCTTTCGCCGGTTGCGCCGGCGCCCGAGGCCCACGCTTCCATCAGACCGTTCGCGGCGGCCCGTATGACGCCATCTTCGCATTCGCGGAGCGCATCGGTGGTATCGATGCACGCCGTCCGCGCCTGCGAGATATTGCCGGAGGCTGTGCGGAGCTCGGTCTCCAACTCCCGCACCTTACCGATGTCGACCCTGGCTCCGTCGTGCCCAGCAGGCCCCGAGCGCCGCAAGCGCGCTTTGAGCGCCGCTTCCACGCCGAGCCGGAGCGCGCCGATTTTCCGGTTGAGCGACTGCCGCGCGAGCTCCGCGTGACGATCGTAAAGCGGAAGGATCTCCGTGTCGAGCCATTTTTCGAGGAGACCGCTGTGTTCGGCCTTGATGCTGATGGCATGCACCGGCAGTTCCAAACCTAAGTCCGAACGGATATGGCCAGCCACGTATTGAATCGCGCGCTCGCGATCCGCCGGCGCCAACAGATCCGCCTTGCTCAACAGCACGGACGCGGGAATGCCGGCATCATAGAGTGTCTCGATGGTCGACAGATCGTCCTGGGTGAGAGTCGACCCGGCATCGATCAGCACCACCCCCAGATCGCATTTGGGGAGATATGCTTTGGTTTCGGCGGCGCCGGAAGTGGCAAGCGAACCGAGACCCGGCGTATCCACATAGACAACGCCTTCGCTAAGGCGCGGCGCCGGCAGTTCCACTACGATTCGGGTTACGTGCTGGACGTTCGAAGGATTACGCTGCTCGGTAACGAACTCGGCGAGGCGCTCAATGCCGAATTGCTCCTGCGGCCGATCAGCGAACCATGCGGTGGCGCGCGGCTTGGGGCCGTAAGCGAGGCGCGTGGGCACGGCCGTGATGGGGTTCACGCCCACCGGCAGCAGGTCCTGCCCGGCAATATGGTTCAGCAGAGACGATTTCCCGGAACTGACCCGGCCGAAAACGGCGATCTCGAACGTCTCCGTTTCCAGCCGGTCGATGATGGTCCCCAACGCGGGCCGGAATTCCACCAGGCCGTTTTGGTTAATGGCCCGCTCGAGCGATTTGACCAGCGCGATGTCGCCGCCGGCCTGCTCCAAGCGCCGCAGCCGGTTCTCTAAGCCGGCGGACTGATCCTGCGCCAGGTACGAACTCAAGCGGGAAACGATGCCCTGCATTTCATCCACCAGCCCGGCGATCTCAACGGCGCTGGTGTCCGCCAGTTCCCCGTACCCGGCCATGCGCTTGGGACGGCACTCATCGAAGGCAATATCCACGAATCCCAGGGTCACTCGAACCGAGTGGCCCGAACCAATGCGCGGCGCGGGAATGGGAACGCCTTGACTGTCGAGGATGCGAACCAACTGAGCGCGCATCCTCGCAATGTAGTCTTTGACCACCTTGGCTTGCGCGGGCGAGATATCCGGCTTGAACTTAGGGAATGGAGACTTGGATTGCGATGCGGCGAGAGTGGCCTCAATCTCGGAAAGCAGCTTATCGGCATACTGGCAGCTTGTCAGAAGATGCAACCGCTGCGACGGATTCAGGTGACCGGGTTCGCGCGCGTCGTCCATGCTGCTCACAACGTAGAAGCTCAGTAGGAGTCATCTGCCCCGAGGGGCCGTTGCGGGCGAACTCCAACGCCTGAAACTATTATGGCCAAAATCCGGGGATCAGTCAACGCGAGCCGCTGGCAGTGCGGGTGGGCACAAGCAGCAATAGGAACGCTCCGGCCAGTGAGAGCGCGGCGGCGTAGCCAAACCCGGCGGCGATGGAAACGTGGGCCCATAACATTCCGACGATGATGCTCGACAGAAGATCTCCGACTGAGTTGGCGGTGGCCAAGGCGCCATATCCCACGGCGCGCTGCTCGATGGGCAACAGGTCGGCTGCGAGCGCACGCTGCATGGCATCCACAATTCCGACATAGACTCCGGCCAGGACGAAGAGTAATGCGAGCACCGGAATGCTGGACGGATTAGTGAGAAACAGCAGACACATCACGCCGAACATAGCGTAGCCCACGGAGAGCAGAGTCTTCTTGTTGACGCGGTCCCCAAGAGCCCCCGCGGGATACGAGACAGCTGCGTACAGCACATTGTGAAGAATATAGAGGGCGATTGCGTAGCGGCCCGCCACCACTGCGCCATAGTGAGGCGTGAGCAGAGACACGGCGCGCAAGATCAGCAGGGTGTGGGCGAAATTGCCCAGGCCGAATACTCCAACGGCTCCTACGAAACGCCAGAACAGTGGCGGCAAATCCCGCAGGGACGCTAACAGGCGTAAATGTGCTTGCGGCTTCCGCGGCGTGTACTTGATCACTACCCATGCAATGAAGACCGTGATGGCGCCAGGGATGAAAGCAATCAGGAAAATATGCCGAAGAGCAATGACGCCGACGAGTGACAGCGCAATGGAAGGTCCCAGAATTGCGCCGAGCGTGTCCATGGCGCCCTCAAATCCGAAAGCCCGGCCATGAGCCTCGGGCGGTACGCTTTCCGACAGGAGTGCGTCGCGGATAGGTCCACGCGCTCCCCGTCCCATCCACGCAATCGCCCGGATTACCAGCAATTGCCACCACGCCGTGACGAACGCGAAGCTGCCCATCAGGGCCGTGACCAGATAGCCCGCTACCAGAATCGGTTTGCGCTTCCCTATGCGATCCGAATAATACGACATCCAGAGCTTCAGGAGACTCGAAGCGGCATCGGAAACTCCCTCAATGACGCCGAGCGCGGCGGCGCCGCCATCGAACGTGGCTAGAAACAGAGGGAGTAAGGCAGTGGTCAGCTCATGGCCCATATCCGAGAAAAGACTGAGTAGCCCGATGGCAACGACATTGCGGGTCAACCAGCGAACATGAGTCGTCTTATTCACTTGCAAATAGTCGAGTATATCCCCATCTGGATTCCCGCCGCGGGCGCATTCCAACAACAGCGGAAAAGGAAGTATAATCTGTTTAGACCGTAGGTGATGGAGCCCACCATCAACCGTCTCGAGCCGCTCGGGAATGATAGCTCCTATGCGTAAGTGAGGAGCTATACTTCTGAGGACGAGAGACATCCACCCGCTAACAGAAGGCGCGGCCCATTCGGCGTTTCAGCCGGCGCTGGAGCTGGCAGCGGATGTGGCGGCGCGGTACGAGATCTCGGCGCTTTCCGGCTTACTCGCAAGCGCGCGGGCTTCGGTAGGACAGGACGAGATCGGCGTCGCGGTCCTGGGACGATTCAAGGCCGGCAAGAGTAGTTTCCTGAACCATTTCATTGGGCGCAGCGTGCTTCCTGTCGGTGTTGTGCCGGTTACGGCCGCGGTAGCCGAAATCCGCTACGGCGCCCGCGAAGAAGCACGCGTTCATTACCAGGATGGGCGCGACCGCGAGGTTCCTCTCGACCAGATCGGCGCGTATATCTCCGAAAGGGAAAATCCGGAGAACACCAAACAAGTCGACCTCATTACCGTGGAACTGCCGGAGCTGCGCCGGTTTCGCGGCTTGAAGTTCGTCGATACGCCAGGCCTTGAGAGCGCGCTTTCTCACAACACGCAAACCTCGTTGAACTGGCTGCCGAATGTGGGTCTCGCATTAGTGGCCGTCAGCGTCGATCCGCCGCTTTCACAGCGTGACATCGACCTGCTGAAGAACCTTTACCAGTACACGCCGAAGGTTGGCATACTGCTCACTAAAGCAGACCTTCTGAGCGAACAGGAGCTTCACGAAGTGGTCGAGTTCGTACGCGCCCAACTTGTCAGGAACTTTCCCGAGACGATTGAGATCTTTCCTTACTCCACTAAGCCCGGATTTGAGCGGTTCCGCGAGGCGCTGGAAGCCGAGTTAGTCGCGGGAACACTGGAGCGCTTCACTGGAGAGCGCGACGCGATCGTCTCCCGAAAAATGGACACACTGCTGCGGGAATGTGGAGACTATCTGGCGGTGAGTCTCAAGTCGGCTGAAATGGCGCAGTCGGAGCGCCAGGCTCTGAAGCGGCAGCTCATCGGCGAGAAAGAAATCGTCGACGAAGTGAAGGCGGCAGTACGGCTGGTGGCGCAGCATGCCGCGGCGGGAACGCGGTCCATGGTCAGCAGCCGGCTGGAGACACACCAGAAGGAGTTGGAGAGTGCGCTGCTGGAAGGCTTCGAGAGCGAATTTCCTAAGTGGACCAAGAGCCTTGCGACGATGCTTTCCTCGTTCGAAGAGTGGGTCGCGAGGGCCTTGCGCGATGAACTTACTGTGCTTTCGATACGGGAACGCAGCGCGTTCCTCGCGCCCTTGCACCAAGTAAGGAAGCAGGCATTCCGCGCGCTGCAACAGTTTCGAGATCGCTTGTCGGATGACGCCATGCGGGCGTTCGGCACGCCGTTGCGAACCACGGAGACCGAGATCGATGTGGTGGAGCCCAGCGCGCCCGATATCCGAGTCGGACGAGTGTTCGACAGGAACTGGGAACTGCTTTCGCCCATCCTGCCGGTATGGATGGTCCGGTCCGCCGTTCACCGCCATTTTGCTGGCGCCATCTCCTATCTGGTTTATCAGAACCTCAGCCGGCTCAGCACGCAGTGGGAAGAGAGCGTCAACACCGCGGTGTGGGGCGTCGAGAAGGAAGCCGGGCGGCGCCTGGATGAGTTGATTGTCACAGTGGAACGACTGTTAGAGAGCAGCGGAAATGAGCGGGCGCCGCAACTCCGCGCAGACCTGGAACGGCTTGAGAAGGCGCGGAAATCCCTGGCGGTGGAGAACGGGGGTTGATCCGTTACCTGGCCGGTTCGGCGCCGGGTTCCCGCTGGGTTCCCGCTAGGTCGCGGCTGTTGCTTTTGTGGTAGGATTTGGCGGACCCCGGACGGGGAGGCTCAACGTTGCTTCGAGCGTTATGCTTGGATACGTAGCGGTCCGGCTTGGCTCGATGCTGGCGAGCCGTTAACGGTGCAGGAGGAGTTGGTATGCTCCACAAGGGTACGGCAAAGAAGGTCACGATATTCGTCAATGAGGACACGCAGCACCACTTTGGCTCCCTGTTCGACGCCATTCTGGAATTCCTGCTTCACAAAGGCGTGTCCGGCGCTACCGCTACGCGCGCGATAGCCGGCTTCGGCGCCCACCATGTGCTGCACACTACCAAGATCGAGGTGCTCACCGAGCACCTGCCGATTCGCATCGAGTTCATCGAAACGGCTCAAAAAGTGGATGAGATCATGCCGACACTCTACGACATGGTTACCGATGGAGTTATCGAGGTGCAGGATACGAATGTCGTCAAGGTGGCCAACAAGGAACGCCCGTCGCCGCCAAAGGGGCCGCATATGGAGATGAGAGGTACAGCCAGGTTGATGCGTATCTATATGGGTGAGTCGGACAAGTGGCATGGTGAGCCGCTTTACGAAGCTATCCTCAAGCGCTTGCGCCTGATGGACGTCGCCGGGGCCACGGTATACCGGGGCATTTTGGGATACGGGGCGAAGGGTCACACGCATAAGAGTAAGTGGTTCTCGCACGATCTGCCGATCATGATTTCGGTGGTGGACTCGGAGGAGAAGCTGGCCGCAGCTATCGGCGAGATCGAGTCGATGATGCAGGACGGAATCATTGTCCTTTCCGATGTGGATGTGATTCGCCTCGTTCACAGCCGCCCGGCAGCGGAGCCTTCGCATGCGAACGGTTAAGAAAGCCAAGCTGCTTCGCCTGCACTTCTGCGAGAGCGACCAATACAAAGGGAAGCCCCTCTACGAAGCGATCGTGAATCGTTGCAGGGAGTTGAAGATCGCCGGAGCCACTGTATTTCGCGGCCTGGAAGGATATGGGGAGACGGCCGAAATCCACCGCCATCGCCTGATCAAGAAGGATCAGCCGATTGTGGTCACGATTGTGGACACGCCGGAGAATCTGGGGCGGCTGATTCCCGAGGTGGAGGAGATGATGGACACTGGGATGATCGCAACTTCGGATGTAGAATACATGCGGATTGAGAAGCCGTCAACTTCCGCGGCTTAGATCGAGCGTCATTACCAGCGAAGTTCGAGTCACACTAACAACATGCCCGCTCCACGGAACAAGTTCAGCTCACGAATCACCCAACCGAGATCGCAGGGCGCCTCACAGGCGATGCTCTACGCCACCGGTCTGCGCGAGGAAGACATGGATAAGCCCCAGGTCGGAATCGCCAGCGTCTGGTTCGAAGGCAACCCGTGCAACATGCACCTTCTCCAGTTGGCCGAAAGGGTCAAGGAGGGCCTGACCGCCGTTGGCCTGGTCGGGATGCGGTTCAACACGATCGGCGTCAGTGACGGAATTTCGATGGGCACGGACGGCATGAGTTTCTCACTCCAGTCCCGCGACCTGATCGCCGATTCCATAGAAACCGTGATGGCCGCACAATGGTATGACGCGAATGTTTCGATCCCCGGCTGCGACAAGAACATGCCGGGATGCATCATGGCGATGGGACGAATCGACCGTCCGTCTCTGATGATTTATGGCGGGACCATCCGGGCCGGCCGGCGCGGCGGAGACAAGCTCGATATAGTCTCCGCATTTCAGAGCTACGGCGAATACCTGGCGGGGAACATCGATGATAAGCGGAGGCAGGAGATTGTCCGCTACTCCTGTCCGGGAGCCGGCGCATGCGGCGGTATGTACACGGCCAACACCATGGCCTCGGCGATCGAGGCGCTCGGGATGTCTCTTCCCTACAGTTCCTCGACGCCCGCGGAAGATCCGCTGAAGCTCGCCGAGTGCGCCGCGGCCGCCGCCGCAATCAAGAACCTTCTGGAACTTGATGTGAGGCCGCGCCACATCATGACGCGCGAAGCTTTCGAAAACGCCATGGCGCTGGTCTCGGCGCTGGGTGGATCGACAGATGCCGTGCTCCACCTGCTCGCCATCGCGCGCTCAGTCAACGTGCCGCTGTCGCTTGACGACTTCCAAACGGTGAGTGACCGCGTACCTCTGTTGTCGGACTTCAAACCAAGCGGTCCGTATGTGATGGAAGATCTCCACAACGCCGGCGGAATTCCAGCGGTGATGAAGATGCTGCTGGCCGAGGGAGTCATGCATGGAGACTGTTTGACAGTAACCGGCAAAACGGTAGCCGAAAACCTGAAAGATCTGCCCGACCTTGCGGCCGGACAGCAGATTGTTCACTCGTTTTCCAAGCCATTGAAACCGGTCGGCCACATCCAGATTCTGCGGGGCAACCTGGCGCCTGAAGGCGCGGTTGCCAAAATCACGGGCAAAGAGGGCCTTCAGTTCTCCGGTCCGGCGCGCGTCTACGACTCGGAGGAACTGATGCTAGCGGCGCTGGAGCGAAATGAAATTCGAAAGGGCGATGTCATCGTGATTCGTTACGAAGGCCCGAAGGGCGGCCCGGGAATGCCTGAGATGCTCACTCCCACTTCGGCCATTATGGGTGCAGGATTGGGCAAAGATGTTGCCTTGATCACCGATGGACGGTTTTCGGGCGGATCTCACGGCTTTATCGTCGGCCATGTAACACCCGAAGCCCAGGAGGGTGGCCCGATTGCGCTGCTCAAAGACAACGACCGCATCACGATTGACGCTTCGAGGAACTCACTCACCGTTGCACTATTGGACGAGGAATTGTCGACCCGCCGCGAGCATTGGAAGATGCCGCCTTATAAGGCGGATCGCGGTACGCTCGCCAAGTACATACGTCTTGTGAAGAGCGCCGCACTTGGATGCGTCACCGACGAATAGGAACTACGGCGGAGTCATCGGCCCGCTTAATCTGAGGGCGTGGCCGATGACTCCTCCGCAGCCGAACGAGGCGGTCCTAGAAATCCAGGCGAAGACCCAGTTCAATCCAGCGCGCGCTGTTAGTGCGATTGGGCGGCGTGTAAGTGCTGGTGATGACGCCAAACGTCGCCGGACTGGTGATGCTGAGCGACGGATTGCTGAAGTTCTCGTGGTTGAAGATGTTGAAGAAATCCGCCGAGAAACCCAGCTTGATCCGCTCCTTGATCTGAGTAGCTTTGCCGAACCGCATATCGAAATTCCAGAAGGGAAGCCCGTACATCGGGTTGGCGCTTCCGGTGCGCCCGTCGGTGGAGAGCTGAACGTAGTTGAAGTCGCAGAAAGCCGCTCCCGGATTGTTGAAGATGTTCATGTTGGTTCCGGAGGCGCCTCCAACGTTTGCGCCCACCGTGCCGCTGAAGATGCTATTGGAGCAGGTGGTCAAGTTCGAGACGTTATGATTCAACCCGGTCGAAGGCAGCGGGCCAGTCGGAACCATGTAATCGGTGGCTCCGATGGTCGCAGTGCCGCCGCCCCACACCTGGCTGCTTTCGGTAACTTTGATTGGCAGGCCGGTCCATGCCGAGAAGATGCCCGACGTGTACCAGCCGCCGACGAGCCGGTCGATGACCGGCCCCCCGTGGACCAGGTGTCCAGCGCCCGCGGGAATGTCGTATGTGTAATACGCGTTGATGACGTTCCGGCGGTCGTAGCTCGAAGGACCGTATTGCACGCTGGGATTGAAGCTGTTCGAGAAAAATCCGGCGTTGTTCTGGTTCGACAAACCGTCGTCGAGGGCCTTGGAGTAAGTGTAGTTGCCGCTCACCGTGAAGCCATGCGACAAGCGCTTGGAGAGAGTGATAACTCCGGCGTTGTAGTTTGCGTACCCGATGTAGGTGCGCATAAACTCTACCTGCGCCTGATCGCTGTCGTAGCCCTGTAGCCCCAACTGACGGCGATAGGTATCCAGGTTGAGGAACAGGGCGCCGACGTTGCCCTGTGTGAAGGACGATTTGTTGGCGCCCACAATGTAAGCGGTCGCGCTCGCCGCGCCCTTCAACTGAGCCAAACCCGGAAACTGATTCTCGAAGAACGGTTCGACGGGCGCTGTCTGCCCGGCGCGGAGCGCGTCCGCGTCCAGGTCGTAAGCCTGCGCGAAGGATTGTTTCGACGCCGGGTCGACGAACATGTACGGCGCCGAGTTGAGGTTTACTGCCTGTGGCAGATCGCGCGACTCGCGGCCGATGTAGGCAAACTCGACGATCATGTTGCCGGGCAACTCGCGCTGGATACTGAAGTCGAAATTGTAGCTGCGTCCGACTTTGGTATTGGGGTCGACCTGGAACGACAGCGTCTCCTGGCCGACGGCAGGAATCACCGGCGACGTGGCCGCGGTTGGAACCGGCAAAGGCAGCGTGCCGTCCACGCCGACGCGGAAACTCGCAAGCCCCGGATTAGCGGCTACTCCTCCGGCGGCATTGCAGCCAGCGCCTCCCGGGCCCGTGGCGTTGCAAGCCGGCGTGGCGACGACGATGTTCTCGTCGAATCCGATGCCGAGCATGGGGATCTCGACGCTTTGCACGGTGTTGGACCGGTCATAGACCATCGCGAAGCCTCCGCGGATCACACTCTTGCGATTGCCGAAAAGCTTGCCTAAAAAGCCTTTCTCGACCGCGGGATTCCACGCCAGCGAGAGCCGCGGGGCGACGTCGCCGTAGTCGGTGTTATACACGGGCCGTTTCGCGGCGCCGATGGTCTGGAAGCCAAAAGTCGGATTATAAATCTGCCCTTGCAGCGCCGCCTGCTCCTTTTGCTGCAGGTAGGATTCAGCCGAGATCAGCGCTCCGGTGGAGGCATTGATCATGATGGTCTGCAAGTTGTTCTGTTCGGTGGGCGCGGTCTGCCAACCATAAGACAGGCCGTAATAGAGCGTCAGAGTCGGCTTGATGCGGAAGGAATCCTGCGCGTAGAAATAGGTGCCATATTGGTTGGTCACATCGCGCAGGAAAGTGCCCAGGGGCTCCGGCTGCAAGTTGGAATTGCGAACCTCCAGGATGCCGACATTGTCCACCAGACCGAGAACCGAGGCGTAATACCGGTCCCAATTGCCCAACTGGCTGGAGGGGACGCAGCTCGAGGTGACGCTGCCGCCGCACACCGCCGGCTCGTTCACGGAAGGAATGGTCAGATAAGTCTGGTCGCCGTCAATCTGCGCCACCAGCGACGTGATCGAGCCCACTACCTTGTCGGCGCGCGCATGGGTGAAATCGATCTTGTTCAACTGGGCGCCGAACTGGATCTGGTGCTTGCCCCACATCTTGGTTATATCGTCGATAAGCTGCCCGTTTTGCTGCCAGGCGGCCTGGAACCGGGCGCGCTGCGTGTCCATATCGATCGGCGAATCGATGAAGCTGCTCACGCCGCTGCCGATGGTGAGAGCCACCGGGCCGTCCGCGGTCTGCGATCCGGGAATGTTCAGGATGCCAGCGGCCTTGGTGGGCGACGTCGCGTTGGTTTGGCTGGTATCGCGAACCCAGCCGATTCGCGCCACGTTCACCAACGTGGGCGAGATCTGCCATGTGGACTGGAGGCTCGGCACTATGCCTCGCTGCGGGGTGGTTTCCGCCGAGCTGGGCTTGCCGTCCAGTATCGAGATATCGCCCGAGGCCACCGAGTCGCTGCGGAAATAGGTGAAGGTGGCGTTCAACGTCAGCTTGTCGGTGATCATGTGGTCGATCCGCATCACGCCGTAGTCGGTTTCAGTCGGGGTCGGAAGATTGGCGAAATAACTCCCGGTGTTCAAGCCGTCGCCGCCGGCCAGATTCGGCAGAGGCATGTCCGCCCACTGCGCCGCTACCGACGGGCTCATGCCCAGACCCCGCGGATCGCACGGGGTGGTTCCGACCGAGCCCGGCGACGCGTTGCAAATAGCCGCGGTTTTCAGGTTGAACTGTTCGACGCCCGAGGGGCCTTGGAACTGCACGATGCCCTCCCGCAAAAGCGCGGTGGGCACTGTGCGCGTCACCTGCGACACGCTGTCGAAGCGGCGCGCCTCATAGTTGGCGAAAAAGAAGGTCTTGTTTTTCTTGATGGCGCCGCCCAGGCGTGCCCCAGGCCGGTTGTCGTGGATGATCGCCTTAGCCAGGCCGGCGTGATTGTTGTCCCAGGTATTCGCGTTCAAGTCGTTGTTCTGAAGGTATTCATACAGCGCGCCGTGGTACTCGTTGGAGCCGCGGCGGCCGATCAGCGTAATCTGGCCTCCGGAAGCGCGCATCAGCGTGGCGCTCGGATTGGCGACATTGGCGCGGAATTCCTCCACGCTGTCGTCCGGCGTCGGAATCGAAGTTCCGGTCGCGACCAGGTTCTGCGTGATGTCGATCCCGTCGAGCGTCACAGTGTTCTGATCGTCAATCGCGCCGCTGACGCGCATGGCCAGGCCGGCGCCGCCCGCCACCACCCCCGGTTGCAGGTTCATCAGCTCGATGGCGTTGCGTTGCAGCGCCGGCAGCCGCATTATGCTGTCGGTCGAAACCACGTTGCCGATCTGCGCATCCGTGGTCTGCAAATGCGCCGCAGCGGTTGCAGTCACCTCGACCACTTCGGTGTCGCCGCCAACTTCGAGACTCACCGGCACTGTGTTGGTCTTCTCTACATCGACAGCGATTTGGCCGACAACGGCTGTGCGGAACCCGGCCAGCTTGACAGTGATCCGATAATTGCCCGCATTCACAACGGGAAAGACAAACCCGCCGGCTGCGTCCGACTTGGCGTCGAGTACGGCGCCTGTGTCCACGTTTTGAAGCTGCACATCGGCCCTGGGCGCCACGGCGCCGGTTTGATCGGTGACTGTGCCGATAACTTTTCCGGCCGTGGTGGTCTGCGCCAAAGCGGCCGGCGCAATAGCGGTAATCAACAACAGCGCCGCCAAGGCGCCGGTACACGCGGTCAGCTTCATGGCTGCCCGGAAGCGAACTTGAATGAACCTATTCAGCCCCGTGTTCACCTGTGCGGGAAATAGCCCCTCCCCGAGCACAAGCGACAGAGCCGGGAAAAACCGCAAAGTAGAGTTCGGCATTACTTTTCCTCTCAAAGCAGATTTTAGGTGCGTCACCCCGGAGTAGACTGGGAATCCCATTCCTGGGTCCCAGGTTTCAAACAGTGTACACCGAGTCGCCATTTTTTGAACCTCTTAGTTTGCGATTTTTTTAGCTGAACTTCGGAAGTGACTTACTACGCCCCAGCAGCGCACTTTTCAGACGCTACCGCTTTGGCCAGCGCGGCCATCTGCGTAGAATGGAGCTAGATGAGCCCGCCCCGCGTGGAGCTGCGTGGAGTTTCCAAAACCTACAGCAACGGAGGCCAGCCGGCCGAGGTTCTGCACGATGTTTCGCTGTGCGCCGCGCCGGGCTCGGTGACTGCCCTGGTGGGGCGCAGCGGGTGCGGTAAGACTACTTTGCTGAATCTGGCTGGCGCAATGGATTTTCCGACGCGCGGCGAGGTGCTCATCGATGGGCGCAGCACCAGTTCGCTCAATGACGCCGAGCTGACGGCGCTGCGCCGCAAGCGCATCGGTTTCGTGTTCCAATCGTTCCAACTGCTGCCGACTCTGACCGTTCTGGAAAATGTGGAGCTGCCGCTGCTGCTCGCGCGTGCGCCGAAATCGGCGGCGACTGCGCTGGACCGGCTCCGATGGGTGGAGTTGGAAGAGAAGGCCGCCAGCTTCCCTTACCAGCTCTCGGGCGGCCAGATGCAGCGCGTGGCAATCGCACGCGCCTTGGTGAATTCGCCGGAGTTGCTGATCGCCGACGAGCCTACCGGCAACCTGGATAACTCCAGCGGCAGCCAGATTCTGGCGCTGCTGCGGCGAAGCGCCGACCAATTCGGGGCCGCGGTGCTGGTGGCCACGCACAGCGCCGAAGCCGCTGCCATCGCCGATGTGCGGGTGCGCCTTCGCGACGGGCGCGTCGTGCTAATAGAGAGCACGATAGAGAGCGCGACAGACAGCGCGAAAGACGGCGCGATTGACCGCCCATGAAGCTGCTGCGCATGCTGATTCTGCGGCCGCTGGTCCGCGATCCGCTACGGACCGCGCTCACCATATTGGCGGTGGCGCTGGGCGTGGGCGTGGTGGTCGGGATCGACCTCGCCGGCGACGCCGCTACGGGCTCCTTTCAGTCGTCGCTGGAAACGCTGGCGGGCAAGACGGATCTGGAGATCTCCGCCAATGGCGGCATCGACGAGCAATGGATCGGACGCCTGGTGGCGCTTCCCATCGATGCGCGATTCGCTCCTGTGATGGAGACGCAGGCGGGCATTGCGGGGATCGGCTCGGTACCTTTCTATGGCGTCGATTTTCTCGCCGCGGCGGGACAGCGCGGTGAGAGTGGGGGGACCGGCGGGGAGGGTCGCAATGCGGATGGCATGGCGGTCTCGAAGCCTCTTGCCGAGCGGCTCAAACTGAGGGCGGGCGATGCGTTGACAGTGCAACTCGGCGGCCGCGCGCAGAGCTTCCGGATCGCGCAGATCGCGGATGGCCCTTCCGATTTCCTGGCTCTCGATATCGCGCCCGCGCAGCACGCCCTGGGACGCTATGGCAAGCTGGATCGTATCGATGTCACGGTTGCGCCCGATGAAGATTTCGCGCATGCGGCAGACGCCATCCGCCGCCTCTTGCCCGCCGGGTACCTGATTCAAAAGCCCGGCGCGCGCGGCGACGAGAACCAGCGGATGCTGCGCGCCTTCCGCTGGAACTTGCGCGTGCTGAGTTACATTTCGCTGGTGGTGGGCGCGTTTCTGATCTACAACACCATCTCGATTAGCGTGGTGCGCCGCCGAGCGGAAATCGGCGTCTTGCGCGCCATCGGCGCCGGCCGCGCGTCCGTCTTCGCGCTGTTCCTGGCCGAGGCGCTGCTCTTGGGCATTGCCGGCGCGGCGCTGGGCGTGATGATGGGACGTGGGCTTGCCGGCGCCACTGTGCAGTTGATCTCCGGCACCGTCAACGCTATTTTTACGACCAGCCGGCCGGCTCCGGTGGAGCTTTCCCTGAGCGAAGGCGCCCTCGGAATTTTGATAGGAGCGCTGGCCGCATTTGCTTCCGCGCTTGGCCCCGCGCGCGAAGCGATGGACGTGCATCCCACGGAAGCGATGAGCCGCGGCGCCCGCGAGCACCACGCGCGGCTGCGCTGGCGGCGCGGGCTGGTATGGTCCGCGATTCTCGCGGCACTAGCGATCGCGGCTCTCCAGGCTGCGCCGTTCCGAGGTTTCCCGGCGGGTGGATATGCCGCGGCGTTTCTCGCTATCGGCGCGGTGGCGTTGGCGGCTCCGGCGTTCGTGCTGGCGGTGAACTATGCCACGCGGAGCATGTTCCACCGGCGCGTGGAAGCGATGCTGGCGGGGCGGAGCCTGGTTGGATCGCTGGCGCGCACGTCGATCGTGGTGGCGGCGCTGGCCACTGCCATCGCCATGATGGCCAGTGTGGGGATCATGGTCGGCAGCTTTCGCGAGACGGTCGCGGTGTGGCTCGATACGCAGCTTCGCGCCGATCTCTACGTGCGGCCGGCGGACCGGCTCGCGGTTGGATCGTTCCCGCCGCTTGCGCCCGCAGTACTCGGCATTCTGGCCGCAACGCCCGGCGTGGCCGCGGTGGATGTGTTCCACGGATTGGAGCTGCATTTTCGTGGGGAACGTGCCACCCTGGGCGCAAGCGATACCGGGATTGTACGGCGCTACGGGCGCTTGCGCTTCCTGCGAGGCGAGGACCGCGACGCCATTCTGCGCTCGCTGCCCAACCACGACCGCGCCATTGTCAGCGAACCGTTCGCCAACAAATTCGGTCTCTCCGCCGGCGATCGCATCGCGCTGCCCATGGGCACGGCCAACGTGGCGCTCACCATCGCCGGCATTTATTACGATTACTCGAGCAGCCAGGGCCTGGTGATTCTCGACAATTCCACCCTGCTCAAATATCTGCCGGCCCAGCCCGCCACCAACGCTGCGGTCTATCTCGCGCCCGGCGCGAACGCCGATGCGGTGCGCCGCCAGATTCAGTTAAGCACCGCGGGCCTTGGCGTCGCGATTGCGCCAAACGCCGAACTGCGCAGCGTCTCGATGCAGGTATTCGACCGGACGTTCGCCATCACCTGGGGCCTGGAAGCGGTGGCCATAGTGGTCGCCATGCTGGGCGCCGCCAACGCGCTGCTGGCGGTGGTGCTGGACCGCCGCCGCGAGTTGGGCATGCTGCGTTATCTGGGCGCGTCCGCCGGGCAAATCCGAGGGATGATTCTCGCCGAAGCCGGGCTGCTGGGCCTGATGGCGTCGGTTGCGGGAATATTGCTTGGCTTCGCGCTTTCGCTGGTGCTCATCTTCGTGGTCAACAAGCAGAGCTTCGGTTGGACCATTCAGTTTCATCCGCCCGGCGCGCTGCTCGGCGGCGCCATACTATTGATCTGGTGCGTTACAGTGCTGGCCGGCTTGTATCCGGCGCGTGTGGCCGCGGGGCTCAACCCGATCGAGGTTATTCATGAGGAGTAGTGGGACAGGCTCCCGGCCTGTCTGCATTGTAAGTAGCGATGAGTCTTGACTTATTACGGAATCGTTGCCTTATGTTCGGTGCGCCAGAATGACAGGCCAGGAGGCCTGTCCCACTATATGCGCGGCGGCCTGGATGGCTTGGGCGGTGCGCGGCCGGTCTTCCGCTGTATTCGGGCGCTCGGTTTGGCGCGGCCCGCGCGACCGGCGCGTGATCGCGCTTACCTTCGACGACGGGCCGAGCGAGAGCACGCCCGCGATCCTCGACGTCCTGGCCCGCCACGGCGCTACTGCGACATTCTTTCAATGCGGGGCCAATGTGGAGAGGCTGCCTTCCATCGCCCGCGCGGTTAGCGGCGCCGGACACGAGATTGGCAATCATAGCCAGACGCACCCTTTCCTGTGCTTCCGCTCGCCGCGGTTCATGCTGCAGCAACTGGAGCGCGCACAACGGGCCATCGAAGATCGTGCCGGGGTCCGGCCAATTTGGTTCCGCGCGCCCTACGGAGTCCGCTGGCCCGGACTGGGTGCGGCGCAGCGGCGGCTGGGGCTCACCGGCGTCATGTGGACCGTAATCGGCTATGATTGGAATCTGACCGCGGAATCGGTGGTCCGCAGGGTGTCCGGACGCATCTCCAACGGGGCGATTGTTTGCCTCCACGACGGGCGTGAACTTCGCTGTAAACCGGATGTCCGAACAACCATCGCCGCAGTCGAGCGGCTGATTCCGATGTTGCTCGATCGCGGATATCAATTTGAGACGGTAAGCCGGCTATGTCAGACGACCTGATCCAACGGGTTCTAAAAGCGATTGCGACATCCAAGCGCATTCCTCTGGAAACCGTGACCATCGACAGCGATTTCGCGCAACTGAACATCGATTCGATGGATGCTGTCGAGATTCTCTTTGCGCTGGAGAACGAGTTCGATATCGTCATTCCCGACGATGAAGTGCGCAGCGTGCGCAACGTGCGCCAGATGTGCGAGGGCGTCGAAAAACTGGTCGCGGCCAAAGCGGCCGGCGTGCCCAAACCGTAACGCATGCGACGCGTCGCCATTACCGGACTCGGAGCCATCTGCGCGCTGGGGAGGACCGTTCCCGAGACTGCCGAATCGCTGCGGGCGGGGCGGAGCGGCATCAGCCCCATCGAATCCACCGATATGTCGCAGATCCGGTTTCAGAACGGCGCCGAAGTGCGCGGCTATACTCACCAGCCCTACTTTGAAGACCGGCGCGCCGATTTCATCGACCGCTTTGCGCAGTTCGCGGTGATCGCGGCGCGCGAAGCCGTGGCCGATGCCGGCATCGAGTGGACGCCGGAATTGCGCGAGACGGCGGCGATTATAACGGGATCGTGCGTGGGCGGCCAGAGCACGGAGGATATCGGTTTTCAGGAGGTCTATAAGCTGGGCCACAACCGCGTGCATCCGCTGACCATTCCGAAGACTATGGCCAACGCGGGCGCGAGCCACATCTCGATGGAGTTCGGGATTACCGGCCCCAGTTTCACGATTTCGACGGCGTGTTCCTCGGCGGGACATGCCATCGGGCAGGCGTTCCAGATGATTCGGACCGGCCAGACGGATCTTGCGCTCACCGGCGGCAGCGAGGCGACGTTCAGCTTCGGCATTCTCAAAGCGTGGGAAGCCATGCGCGTGGTTTCGCCCGATACGTGCAGGCCGTTCTCGAAGGACCGGCGCGGCATGATTCTGGGTGAAGGCGGCGCCATGCTGGTGCTGGAGCCGCTCGAAGCCGCGGTGGCGCGGGGCGCGCGGATTCACGCGGAGATTGTGGGCTTCGGCATGTCGTCCGACGCGTGCCACATCACGCAGCCTTCCGCGGAGGGGGCCGCGCGAGCGATGCGCGCTGCGCTGCGCGACGGCGGGCTTCGGCCGGAGCAGATTGGATACATCAACGCGCACGGCACCGGGACGGCGGCGAACGATAGCAGCGAGGCCGCGGCGATTCGCGCGGTGTTTGGCGCACATGCGGATCGGTTGGCGGTGAGCTCCACCAAGTCGATGCACGGCCACGCGCTAGGGGCCGCGGCGGCGCTGGAAGGACTGGCGACGGTGCTGGCGCTGCGCGACGGCGTGTTGCCGCCGACGGCCAATTTCAACGAGCGCGACCCGGAATGCGATCTGGACGTGATTCCGAATCAGGCGCGAGAGGCGCAGGTGGAATGGGCGATCTCGAATTCGTTTGCGTTCGGGGGCTTGAATGCGGTGTTGGCGCTGCGGCGCGCGAGTGTGGGGCAGGTTGCCTAGGCCTACGTCTCGATCATACCCGCACCAATTGACAGGCTAAAGACCCGATTTCGAGCGTGGGCTTTGGTCAGTGCCGGCATCCGGGAGTCGATACTGGCAATTGTCAAAGAAAAAAAATCCAGGCGGTTTTCGATCACCTGCAGGCGGCTGGTGGCTTCCTCCCCCATGTCGATCACGTATTGAGTCAGGCGCTCGATGGATTGTGTCACACGATCAAGCGATTGAGTCACACGCTCGATCGATTTATGGACGCCGTCGAAGCGTTCATTAACTGACGTGTCACTCATGCCTGCCCCTCGTCGCCTTGAGGATAGCACGCATTGTACTACTTCACCCAAGCCATCCCGTCCGGCCCGATTCCTGTCGATACCCGGTCCACCAGGTCCAGCGTCTTCAAATCGATCACCGCGACGTTGTTATCGCCCGTCACCGCAATGTAAGCCCTGGAGCCATCCGGCACGATCAAAATCCCCGCCGGCTCTTTCCCCAGCTTGACCCGCTTCAGTTCCTTGCGCGTTGCGCGTTCCAGCACCAGCAACTCGCCCGCATCCAGATCGGAAATCAGCGCCAGCCGTCCGTCGGGCGTGAAGCGTAGCCGGTTCGAGCGCTTGGTCTGCACGTTGAACGTGTGCGTGACTCGCTTGGCGAAGATGTCGATGATGGACACGCTGCCATCGCGCGACCCCGCGACCCAAAGCTCCTTGCCATCGGGAGTGACGTCGAACCCCTCGGGACCTTTGCCCACCGCAATCGCCGTCTCCTGCCAGTTCATCGCGCCCGTGCGGTTGATCAACGTGATGGTGTTGGAGCCGATGTTGGCCGTGTAGATCTGACTCGCGTCGCTGTTGAGCGCCACCATGTGAGTGGTATCCTGCCCTGTCCCCAGCAACATGTCGATCTGGTTCGCGGCCGGGTCGTACCGCGCGATCAGCTTGTTCACTTCGCACGTGAAGTAGAGTTTCCCGTCGGCGTAAGCGAGCCCGTGGGGACGCCGCAGCGGGCCCAGTTCGACGCGATGAATCTCCTTTTGCGCAGCCAGATCGATCACGGAGAGAGTGTTGCCGGGCGTCGAGCCTCCATAATTGCTGACGAATGCCAGCTTGCCATCGGTTGACGCGACTGCCTCGTGCGGCGTATCGCCCACGCGCACCGTCGCGACAATCTGCTTGTTGGCGGGGTTGACGATGGCCAGCGTCCCTTCTTTGTTCAGCACTAGCAGCGCGGGCGACGGCATCTGCGCGGCAGCGATCGTGAAGGCGCAAACGGCGATTGGCAACGGAAGGCGCGAGAAGCTCATAGTGGTATCGTGATCGGGAGCGAGCGGAAATGCAAGAGCACATGTGGGCGCCGGGCCGCGTCAATCTGATCGGAGAGCACATCGACTATCATGGGCTGCCCGTTTTGCCGATGGCGCTGCGGCAGCGCGTGAACGTAAGTTTCGAACGCCGCAGGGACCAACTGATCCGCGCCGAATCGGTTGGGAGCTTTCCTCTCGCCGCAGGCCATGGGCCCGCGCCACTTAGCGCGTACGCTCCGCGGCAGTTCGAATGGCGCAGCGACTTGGAGCCAGTGACCGCGGGAGATTGGGAGAACTACCTTCGCGCGGCGGCGCTGGCTGTATCGCGCAAATGGGGTGTGGGCGCGGGTATCGATGCAGTTGTGACCTCGGACTTACCCGCTGCGGCCGGCCTATCCTCCTCTTCCGCTCTCATCGTGGCCTTCGCGCTGGCGCTGCTGCAAGCCAACGGTTGGAGCGCGACCTTCGAGGATTTAATGGAGATCCTTCCCGAAGGCGAGCACTTCGTGGGAACCCGCGGAGGCGGCATGGATCACGCAGCCGCGTTGGCGTCCAAGGAAGGCTGCGCGTCGCTGGTCAGTTTCCACCCGCTCTCAGTCCGCCACGTGCCTATTCCGCCTGACTGGACGTTTCTCGCCGCGGACAGCCTGGTACGTGCGGAAAAATCCGGCGCGGCCCGCGAACGCTATAACGCGGCGCGCAACGGCCCCGGCGCGGCCGCACACGTGGCCGGCGAATCGGCGCGCGTCCAAGCGGCAGTGGGAGCCATGGAGCGCGGCGATGCCGCAGCCTTCGGCCGCCTGCTGCAGGAATCGCACGCGAGCCTCCGCGATTGCCTGAGAGTGAGCTGCGAAGCGCTGGACCGCCTGGTGGATACCGCCATGGAATCGGGCGCGACGGGCGCGCGGTTGACCGGCGCGGGCTTCGGCGGATGCGCGCTGGTATTTTGTATGAAGGGCGAAGCGGCCAGTGTGGAGCGGCGCCTGATCGAACGGTTTTACGGCGGCGACCCCGGCCACATCATCCATGCCGAACCCGGCCCCGGCGCACTTGTGGGACAGGCCTCCTGGCCTGTCGCCTGCACTTGACGCGTTTGTGAGGAGGTTGTTGCCTGGATGCCCGAATGGGGAACCGTGCGAGTGGACGAATCCCTGTGCGATGCGATAACAATAGGCGCATGGTCATCCGCATTATGGCGTCGCGCCACTCGGCTTTCTACAGCCCGTTACTCACTTGCATCCAGTTCCTTCGCGAGGAAGGGCATACCGTTCCATACAGTGTGCTCGGTCCCCAACAACGGAGCTATGCGCTGCTGCGCGACCGGGAGATCGACATCATGCAGTCGGCAGTGTCATCCAATTGGAAGCCGCGAGAACAGGGGATCGAACCGTTGCCGGTGCACTTCGCGCAGATCAACCAGCGCGATGGATTCTTCATCGTGGGGAGGCAGCCGGAGCCGGAATTCCATTGGAAGACACTCGAAGGGAAGACACTGCTTGCCGACCATGGCCTGCAGCCGCTGGTCATGCTGAAATACGCCCTGAAGCATAACGGAGTCGATTGGAGTCAGATCAAAGTCATGGATGCCGGGACGCCAGACAAGATGGAGGCCGCCTTCAGCGCCGGCAAGGCGGATTACCTACACTTACAAGGCCCGGTAACTGCCGGTGAAGTAATAGCCTCAGTGGGCGCCTCGATGCCTGCGGTAGCATTCAGCAGCCTGTGCTGCTCCAGCTCTTACCTGAAGACCGAAGGCTACCGTACATTCTTGAAGACATATAGCCGCGCCAGAGAGTGGGTGCGGACGGCGCCGGCGGAAGAGATAGCAGCGAGAGAGGCGGCCTTTTTCCCGGGCGTAGCGAGTGAGACTCTGGCTGCGACCGTGAAACGGTACCAGGGCGTGGGCTGTTGGGACGGAGGCATCGAAATCCCGCGAGATCTCTACGAACAGGCTCTCAATGTTTTCCAGTCAGTTGGCGCGATCGCCTGGCGGCATCGTTACGAGGAAGTGGTGGGATAAGCGTTGCCTGCGGCTACAAGGCGGAGGTAGAGACCGAAGCCGGCTCGGCCAAGTCTTGCGAGTGACGCCTTCGCCAAAAGGATCGGTCAGGCCATCTTTGCTCCTCGAGATAGTAGCGGCGCCGGGCCGCGAGATATCCGGACCAACCGTGCCGAATGAGTTTCCGGTAACGTTGGAGGCCCGACGCCGAGCCGTTGCGCAGGAAGTCAGAGGTGGCATAGGAAGCCAGGATTCCTGAGCGTAGTGACCGGGTGATGCCCTGTCCGGAAAGGGGATCGTGGGCGCAAGCGGCATCTCCCACGGCGATCCAGCCATCGCCGGCAGGTTCCTCCAGATAAGCTGAGCCGGCGGGACGCACCATCTCTCCGCAGGAGGGCTGTGCGGGAACAGCGCCGCGGATGAAGCGGGTCTGTTCGAGCGCTTCGCGCCAGGTGGATTCGCGATCGAGACGGTATTGGCGCGCGATATCGGGATCGGTCATGAAGGTCGCAACGCGGCGGTTGCCGGTCAGCGCGGCTGTATACCACCAGCCGTCGGCGATCGCTTCAATCAGTGTTCGCGGGTCGGAATCTTCGCCGGCAGGAAAGAATCTGGAGAAGCCCAGCAGGGGATCGAGAGACACCGGTGCAGCGCCGAAGTGGCGGGCTATGGAGGCGGTGCGTCCGGTGGCGTCCACGATGAAACGGGCTTCGATGGGAGCGCCAGCGGAGATATCCAGATGCCAAGCGCGCTCTCTTCGCGCTGCGCCTTCGACGCGGATTCTAGTGAGGACGGCGACGCCGCGCGCTTCGGCCTGCCGCGCCAGGAAGCCGTCAAATCGCGCCCTATCGAGATGCCAACCATGTCCCGGCGAGGAATAAATGGCGTGATTTTCGCGGAGCACGGGCGCACCCCAGGCGGATGCGACAGCGTAGACGGGACGCCACTGTTCGTGCTGGAAGGCTTCCCATATCGCAAGGCTTTCGAGCACGCCGCGGGCGACGCCGGGAAGCACCTCGCCGGCGCGAGCTGTTTCGTAGCTCGCCTGTTCGATCAGTAGGATGGACAGGGTGGGAGAGTGAGTGCGAAGCGATAACGCGGTGGCGCACCCGGCTGGCCCAGCGCCTACTATGGCGACATCAACCGCGCTCCGCATGACTACGCGTTGCTCAAGAGGTTGGCTGTCATGAGCCCTCCTGATTCCGCTCTACGCTGATGTACTTCTTGTCCGGAGAGGGTGCGTCGATCTCATTGGGCTGGAGATACGGATTGCGAATCAGGAATCCCAGCCGCGACCACTCGGTTACCATCTTGAGGTCTCCGGCATTAGTCTGCGGTACGCCCCGGGCCCACGTTAGGAACTGATAAGAGGGAGTGCCATCGCTGGCGATGGATACCACTTCATAAGACTGCAAAGGCCGATGCGCCGGCCACCACAATGTCTCCCAGACCTTCTGTTCCAGCTTGAGCCACGGGTCGTTCTCTGACTCCGGATCGATCCTGTTCCATAACTCGTAAGTAATGTCGATATCCTGGGTGGTACACTCGTTGAAATCGGCTTGCCAAGGCAGCGCGGAGTACTTAGTAAGATCGCCGGGTTGCAACCCGACCTCAAAGTCACTCGCCTGACTCAGATCGTCGCCGCCATTGCCAAGATATAGGTGTTCCGAAATCGCGTTGGCGTTGGCGTTCGCCGCCGTCTGACCGAAGCCATAGAAGGCGGGATCGGCCTTGATGCGAAACGGCTCTCTGTAGATAGACGGATTGCGAATGGTCCAACAGACTTCGCCGCCGGGAAAAAACGCGCCGCCGAGCAAGTTCGAGAGTACGCCGCGATCGAGATCGCGGGCGGTAAGATTGCGCCAGCCGAGATAGGGCTGGAACGGATCTATCGCCGTATCCGGAACCCAGCCCTCGTCGACTTCGTTATAGAAATTGCCCTCGGCCCACTGACGCAGGATATAGAGCTGATAATCGGTGAGTCGTAAAAACTTCGCGGGCAGCTCATTATTGCTGGGACCATCGCCGGCCAGCAGCGGCATCAATGGGAGGCGGAAAAGACGGCTGGCCGGCTTGCCCGCGGTACGGAATACGTTCTCTTCGCCCGGACGGCGAAGGATCTCATACAGGTAACTGCGGTAATCGCGGAACGGATCGTTGGTGGCGATGGGGATGGCCTTGTGAAACTCCGCTTCCATCAAGCCGCCGGTGCGGAAACGCGTCATGGCGCCGGCCGCAATGTTGTGGATGGTCCCGCGAATAACGTGTTCCACGACATTGTCGCTTTGACCTGCTGCGGCTTCACCGCTGGCGTGCAGAAACGCGGCCAGGGTTTTGGCGTTGACCAGACCGCCCTCCCAGTGAGCGATGGTCGCTGTGATGAGCGGCTCCAGAGCCGCGTCCACTGCCTCTTTGAAGTGCTGCTTGGCGGCAAGATACTCCGGCGAATCCAGCTCATTCTCCGCCTTCCATCGATCCAGATACCCTTCGGGAGTCAGCCCGCTTTGCGGCAGAACGGCTTGAGCGAACTCCGCGGCTGCCGACTTCAGGGCAGCCTCATAAGTCTCGGCAACGGCGTCGAGACCCGAGTCATGCCCGGCATCGCGCATGGCCGCGCGTACGGATCGCAATTGCCGGAAGAGGCTCTCACCCTGCGTCGCGGCGTCCGCATTCTTATTCGCGCTCTCCGGTGGCGTGCCGCCGTCGATGCTGCCATGGGTGCGGATCTTGCTGTGTAAGGCGCGCTCCACCGCATCGTCGAACATCTGCAGCTTCAACTGGATGGCATCGAGAAACAGATCGCCGGATTTATTTCTGGCGATGGCCGCGTCGCGGAGTCTCGCGAGCGCGCGCGGGCTCAGCATGGGAGGAACAGAGGCGCGCGTCACGTCGAAGTTGCCGCGCTGCGTCTGGTTATGCGGATAGTTCGACTGTTGCAGTACGTTATTCACGTAACTCATCTCATCGGCGCGGAAGAGGATGGGCCAGACGTCGCGGTAGAACCAGGGCTTGTAATCGGGATTCCAATCGAGAGGCGAGGCATTCCAATGCATCAATGCGCCCATGTCGTTGGGATCGATGCGCGCCGGCTTATCGTAAGTGCCGGGGACGCCGTAGAGATCGGGACGATAGGCGAATTTGCGGACGGAAAGATCGTAAACCACGTCTTCAATGGTCACCAGATCGAGGATCTGCGGCGCGTAACGCGGATAGCCCGTCACCACCCAGGCCGGATATTCAACATCCACGTAACGCTGGCGCTCCACGTCTTTCGAGAACATGACTAAGCGAGCCATCACCGGACCGTCGGAGACGTCGTCGAACCAGCCATCGGTGTTGGCGTAGCTATCGATCCGCGGCTGGCCTAAGCCACTCTTGGCCGTGCCCGAGTTACCGTGCCCGCCGAGCACCAGCAGGCGGCCGCGATCGTCCGTAAGAATCTCGCCGAGTGTGTCGATTTTATTCGGCGTCAGATCTTCCGGCGGAAATCGCGTGGCATAGGCGCCGTTCCCACTGCGGTCGAATGACGCGCGACGCCGGGTGGCGCCATCCACGAAGCGGGCGCCGGGGTCGACGATCAACTGCTGGCGCGCGTTGCCATCGGTGATATCGGCATTGCGCAAAGGGTGCGTGGCGCTGTAACCGTGCTCGCCGGTGAGCCCGTCAAAGGCATACCAGACTGCTTTTTTGTTGGCGAGATAGACCCGCCATTGGATATCGACCAGGGTTCCAGCGTTGCCGCCGCCTTCAATCTGGTCGCCGATGTGGAGCGGCCGGCCTTCCGGATTCTCGTCGTCGTAAGCGTAGATGTGGAATCGCGCCGCGTGGCGTTTGATGCGCCCTTTCGCGTCCTTGAACTTCGTCACCGTTTCCTCGGATACACCATCGGGCGACAGCACGGGATTGCCTTGCGAATCGCAGGCGATGGGCAGAGCGGCCGGCTTCTCGGGCGAAATGCAGAACTCGTCGGGACTGTCTCCCAGTCGCGCGATCCCTATGGCGGGGTGAATGCGATATGTCGAAGGCACGTGCGGGCTCCTGTCCGTGTAGTTACTAATCGTACTTACTTAGTCGAGGAAATTGAGAGACACGCCTTCCAGCCGGAGTAACTCATTCTCTTCCCGATAATCGGCGCCGATAACCACCAGTGTGATCTGCAAGGAGGTCGCGCCGCCATCGAGCAACCGCCTGGCGCATCGAGTGACATTCACCCGATGATTACGGGGCGTGTTGTGACTGCGCGGGCGCAGATCGTACTTGCGGGGACGGGGAGGCGGCGGATCGCAATGGCCCGGACCTCCAAAGCACGATCCGTGGCCGAACACCGCGAGATATCCGGCGTAGTTGGGGTTGTCGAGGGGCGTGGCGGCATTGGCGTCGGGCAGATTCAGGAAGACGCGGATGAAGCACGACCGCGGCAGTTGCGGCACGCGATGCAGGCGCACTTCCGCTCTCTCGAAAGCATGGCGCACCGGCTCGGGAATGTCGATAGGCTGCGACGTGAAGCGGCCCACCGGCGCCCCCGAACCTACCGGCAACACATACGACGACTTGACATACTCATAGCCGAATCGCTGCATGTCGAGAGTGTCGCGAACCGTGTATCCCCAGGGTGTAAGAACCGAATCCAGATCGACCGGATTGGAATTAGGATGTAACTGCTGCCACTCGGACCACAGGCGATCGACGTTGGAATGGATTGGCCAGAAGACAGGATCGTAAGACGCTGTCAAGTTGCTGAACATGTCGCCCAGACCGGGTTGGCTGTACATGTCGTCGCGCGTGTGGAACTTGCGGCCCACCACCTGGACGGACTTGTTGCGGTCGTCCGGCGGCGCGGCGGGCGGGACGTCCGGGTTCATTCCTCCGGTCCAGATATGGAGCGTGTTGTGTGGGTTCTGGTCGATGAAACCGAACGCGTCGTCATAAGAGCTGCCGCCGCCGAAATCGCGAAACGTGCGTAAGCTCAGGATCTGTTCGATGTCTTCCGCGGTTGGATAGTGGTAGTGGATGACCGTATTGATGGTCGTGTTTCCGGAGCCGTCGTGATATTCGGCCGGATAGCGCAGCGGATACCAAAGCGAATTGGCATCGAGCAGCGCATCGATAAATCGCTTCCGTTTGTCGCCGGCGGCATACTCCGCGCCGACTGCATTCGCCACCGCGGTGAAGAATAGCTTGGGCGAAACGTAGTGGTTGCCGGCGACATCCGATTTCAACTTCTCAATTACCTCCGGCGGAAAACCGTGGGCAGCGAGAAACGGGAGAGACTTATCGGTCAGGCGGGCCTGGAACGCCTTCGGAATAATACAGCCCGTCTCGGGCGTTGCGGGCATGTAGCGAGGCATGGTCCAATCCCAGTAAGGCACGGTAACATCGGGACAGTGATCCTGAAGCGCCTGCTCGAACTCGTAGATATAGATCCGGTGCCAGGGCAGAAACCGCTCCCAGCCGTGCTGACAGTGGTTCTGGTGGATGAGAGCGAGATTATTGTAACTGCGCGAATCTTCCGGCCACTTATTCAGCTCGTATAACTCGCGCATGGCGTAGCGGAGTTTCTCGATCTGAGTCTCACTCATGCAATCGACGTTCATGCGCTGCTTGAGCTCTCCGCGCTCAAACATATACTCATTGGCGCCGCCTTGGTGAACGGAGAATTGTTCGGGGTCCGCGACGGGCTCAGTGACACGAGACAGGGCGATGGTGAGAGGCTGGGGCGGGACATCGAAGGCGGCCAGATCGGTATCGGAGCGGGGACAGCCATCGTCGATCCACCCGGCGATTGTCTCGATGTCCGGCGGCGCCACGGCGCTTCCACCCCATGGGAGACGCGGGAAGCGCGATCCATCGAAAGGCGGGTCGCCGCGGAGGCCCTGTATGAGGCCGGAGCGCGACGCGCGGGTTTCGGCCGATGAAGACGAGAGATGGGAACAGCAGGCGTGCCTGGTCTCTTCGGCGGCGATCAACCTTACGCCATAGAGGGTGGCGCCGAGCAGGCGTTCGAGCGGCAACTCCCAGAACGGACCCAGGCCGCCGTAATCGGACGCGCTGTTCCCGGCTGCCGTCCGAAGAATGTCCTGGAACTGTAGATAGCGGCTGGGGGCGGCGGTTTCAGATGATGGCATAGGCTTTCCCATTTGAATGTCGATGATCAGCGTGCTTTCCGCGCTTTGATAACGCTTTGATAGTACGCTGCAATGGTTATATATAACGGTGATTGGTTCACGTGTCAATCAATTTCCCTGGGAGACCGGAGATTCCAATCGGCGCGATGAATCGGCCGGGGTTTTACCGGATGCCGTCGGGCGCCGGAATGATTTTTGGACGGAAGCGGCCGGGCCACCAGGGGGCGCGGCGGGCGACGGATGGATGGCGGTGGGAGCCGGGGTTTGCAGGTTTTGACGAAACGAAGCCAAGGAAGTGGAAGTGACTTAGATTGTTCGGCTTGCAGGGCACCAAGGCCATGGGCCCGCGCCACTTCGGTGGTGTGCGTGCGCTTAGCTGCGGTTTGTTTTAGGGTTGTCATCGGAACCTCGATCTGAGACTAGCAGGCGTTTTTGCGGCTGCAGGGCGTGGCGGGGCTCAAGTGCATTAGAAAGGCCGAAAAATAAAGTTGGAGATCGTGTGAACGTGATTTTCGAGGCGCGCGGATAGCTCGGGTGCGGCGCTATCGCAGCCCGATCCGTTGGCGCGGAAGCCCGAAATGCCGATGTGTCGCTTGGCCATTGGGGGTTCACCTTTTTCCGCTTTAGCGTACTGGGACTTTGTGGAACTTGCGAAGGCAATCACGGCCCGGGTACCAAGCCAGGGGTAAAAGTCCTTGTAGTCCCAGTTACTAAAACCCTTACCACAGGGCGTCAGACCTATGATGAAATTGGGATATGGATCGAGTCGACTTATTGATATTGGCTGTGCTGGCGTTGCTCGCTTTGAGCTGTCCTCTGCACTTGCGATGGATACGCGGCAGAGCCTCGCGCATTGAGCAGCGCACCATGCGCAGCCTAAGACTCGCGATCCAACGCCGCACGCTAATCTGATTACGGCAAAATCGCGACCCACTTGAGTCAGGCAGCGCGAACATCTTATGTCTGCCCGTTAGCGGAATTCGGCCCCTAACGTTCGCGCCGTCTCGATCTGGATCAGCGGCCCCTTGCCGATGCCCGGGCAATATCGCGCGGTTTTCTTCCATTCCCGCCGGCTATCCACCAGCGCCGGCCAAAAGGGAAAGACCCGGCACTGCGCCGGCTTGGCGGGATGAATCGAGCAACCGTGGTCCACAAGAAAGTGACATTGCGAATCGCGCGGCACGCGCAAGCGAAGCTTGTTGCGGGTTCGAAACACGTAACGCCGCTCGAACGTCCTGGCGGACAGACCGACAAAAGCGGCGGCGCGCGCGAGGTCGGCTTCGGTTAGATATACGAAGCCCTGTTGACGGCAGCACTCGGTGCATCCGGGCTGGCATTCAAAGCGAAGACCGGCGGCCATGCCTCATTATGCACGATGTCAGTGCGGTCCGCGAAGATCCGCGACGATCATAGGTGGGCGCGGAGTCATCAGTCACGCGGCCGTCAATTTTATAATTCCCTGCGTTTCAACATTTTCCGTTTCCAACGGGTCTGCATGGCAATACGAGTGTGTCACTCTGAAGCCGGGAGTAACATTGTGAGGAATCTTTTTCAAGAATGCGTCTGATAGCTCTGGGACTACTGGCGTCTGCGCCCTGTGCTATAGCTCAGACGAAGATCCGCGGGTCGCTGGAGTGCGCCAGCCCCGCATTCCACCAGATGATGGAGATAGGCGACCGCGCCGGCCATAGGATGGTTCTGTCGCGAAGAGCGTGCGTGTGGCCGCAGCCGTTGAGAATCGAAGGCGCTCTCAGCAAGCAAGATATCCTCTACCTCTTCACCGACGCTCGTGAAGACGGAGCCCGCGAAACCGGCTATAACACGCTGGTGATGTCTAACGGCGACAGAGTTTTTATGCACTACACCGGCTTCGTGAAAGGCGACAGCCGGAAGCCGGCGTTTGGCGTCGGCACGTTTGCTCTTAGCGGCGGGACGGGAAAATTTCTGGGGATCTACGGGAACGGAACGTCGGTCTCACACAGCGGCGCGGATGGAAAAATGACGGTGCGCGTCGAGGGCCAATACACGCTTCCCAGGCTTCAGTGAAAAAGGTCGCGCACGCCGATGGAGAGAACAGGGCGCCTTTGTCTTCGCCGTTGCCGATTGACATGCCAGGCATAACCAAGCTTGAAGTTCACATAGCTGGCGAGCTCGAGCCGGATGCCGCCGCCGGGACCAATGCGGTTCCTACCGAGCGCGCTTTTGCCGGCCCAATCGAGGCCGCGTCGAAGACGGCTACTGGGCCCAGCGGACAAAATGTTGAGATCCTTGAAGATCGTGTTTAGCGTACGCTTGACGAAGGCGATATCGTTGGCGGCTTTCCGGGCCGCGGCCTTCCGATCGATGGCGTTGGAGTCTTTCAGAATGCCCGTTCCCGATGCGTGCGCGATACTGGCGCGAAATGGCGCCCCAATACCTCTAAGACCGCGCACTACCGGTGACGCTGTCCCCAGCGTCGACTGACCCCGGCGGTTTCGGCGGCTCGCGTCCCCGAATTTGACCAGCGGCCGAGCGTGTACTCCCGCCGGTAGGCTGCCGAGCGGTTGCAGATCGTCACCTTCACCACGCCGTTGGCATCGCACGAGTATTCCTCCTCCACCTCGCACCCGGCGGCTTCGCCCTTGCGGCTCACGTCGATCAGCGTCAGATCGGCGGCGCTCCGCAACGCGGGGTCGAAGGGAAACTGGATGTCGTCCCATAGCGTAAGGTCGCCCGACGGCTGGCCGTCTTCGCCCATCCGCGCGGCCTCCACATAGCGAAAGTGGCCGATGTTGTGGACCGGCCGATACGAACGCACCACACGCAACGGAGGCGCGCCACGGCGCGGCAACTCCAGACCGCGCTGGAAAAGCAGATCGAACGCCACGCCGCGGCCGCAGTCGGTCTCACGCCACACCCCGAAGTGACGCGCAAAGCGGTCGCGCAGCACATAGCCGGAGTTCGCATCGGCGCTTATGGCCAGGCCGATCGCCGTGGCCGATCGCATGTAGGCGGAGCGTCGCACAGAGCGCCCGAAGCTCTCTTTCAGCACGCGCGCGACGGCCGGAAGTTCGGAGCCGCCGCCGGTCACATAGAGCGTTTCGATCGACCGGCCGGAATTGGCCGCAAGCAATTCCTGCACCACCTCCGCGGTGCGTTCCACCAGCGGCCGGCAGCGTTCGTAGAACGGCGCCACGGCAATCGAAACCTCACTCCACCCTTGGCGTACGCGCTCCAGGTCCACAACCAGTCGGCGCGTATTGGGATTCAGCGACTCCTTGCGCTCGCGGCACTCCTCCAGCAGGCGGAAAGATTCGGCAGCGGAGAACGATTCGCGTTCCCCGGCCCGGCTGGCCGTCTCCAGCGCCAGGCCGGCCAGGATTTCGTCGAAGTCGTCGCCGCCCAGATCGGAGATGCCGGCGCTGGCCACCACCGTATGCGTATCGTCTTCCATTTCGACCAGAGACGCATCGAAGGCGCCGCCGCCAAGGTCATACACCAGCAGCGACCGCCGCGGTTGGCCTTTGTGCTGCGCCCGTTCGCGATGCCCAAACTCCACGCTCGCCGCGGAGGGCTCGTTGAGCATGCCCACCACATGAAAGCCGGCCGCGCGAAAGGCCTCCGCCGTCAGGAATCGCTGGTTGCTGTTGGCATTTGTCGGCACGCCGATCATGACCTCCAGCGGTTCCGCGCGATCGAGCGACAGCGTGGAAGCCTGGCGCAACTGCTGTCGGAGCGTCGAAAGCAACTCGGTTGCCAGTTCCATGAGCGGCATAGTGCAGCCGCCCAGGTCCAGTTGTGTCGTGGGGCCGGCCCGTTTCAGACACCGCTTGAGCGAGCGCAGCAAGGTCCACCGGCGATCGCCCTGTACCTGCCACGCGTTCCAGCCGTAGCGGCGTTCGTTACCATTGATCGCCACCAGGGGCGGGAACCACTCCCGCGTTTGCCCGTCGGGCGATTCAAAACCGGCCAGTGGTAGTTTCCGCGATCTGCCGCCGCAACTACGATACGCGTAGTGCCGAAATCGATTCCGAGTCTCATTGGGCACGCGCCACCCTCTGCATCTTAGCGCCTTTCGGACGTTGGGCGGTTGCTGCTCAAACTGCCACGGTTCGTGTGCGTATTCAGTGAATCCCGGCTACTGCGGCCTCTTCTCTCGCCACGATCTCTCTTGGAAGAGTGAGATAGCCGAGCGCCGCGGCTTGCCTTTGGCCGGGTCCGAGCATCCACCTCAAAAACGCGGTGATTGCGCTCCGCTTGGCGTCGTCGGCAATGTGGGCCGGGACCACCAGCCACGTGAAAGAAGCAATCGGATAGGCGCCCTCGCCAGGTGCATCCACAATCGATCCTTTGAAGTCGTCGCGAATGCCGGGAGCGTGGTTTACAGCGGCCGCGATGCTCTCCAGACTGGCCTCAACAAATTCGCCATTCCGGTTACGAATCTTTCCGTAGCTGAGATGATTCCGCAATGCGTAAATGAACTCTACATAGCCAATCGAACCACCCAGTTCCTTAACCAGCTTGGCCACACCGTCATTTCCCGTGGCGCCTCGGCCGGTCGGCCATTTGGGAGTAAGGCTGAAACCAACTTGAGCGCTCCACTCGGGGCTGGTCCTCGACAAATAGTCGGTCCAGGCATAGCTGGTGCCGCTGCCGTCGGATCGATGCACCACCACAATGTCAAGATCTGGCAAGTGGAGGCCGCGATTGGCTCGGCTCAGAATCGGATCGTTCCACTTTGTGATCTTTCCCAGGAAGCTTCAATCCAAGAGGCTGAATATAGTGCTGCATATATTACGGATCTTTTTCGAGTGTACTCTCATTCTCCCGCCGGGCTTTGGCCCGATCAATTGGCCGATGCTATGCCTTTCCGAGATCATTTGAGATACGCCCGCAGAGCGCTGACCAGATCGTCGGCGGCGCGCGCCTGTTCATCCGTTGCGCTTCCGTTCTGGGCGAGAATGTGGAATCGGATGTGCCCTTCAATCACCTCGGCCATGAGCGCATCCATCGCGCCGCGGCACGCCGAGATGTTGTGAAGTATGTCGGAACATTCCGCTTCCTGATCCAGCGCTTTTTCAATGGCTGCGACTTGTCCCATGATCCGGCGGACGCGATTGAGCAACTTCTTCTTCTCTTCTAAGGTGTGGGCCATAACTGAATTGTCACAATATAAATTGCGGAAAGGACTTTACAAGCATACCCCGGCCGGTATATTCTGTCTATGGGCTGGCGTTCATCGCCGCCTCTAATTTTCAAAGAGAAGGGAAGCCATGTTGTCTGACGGCCGCAATAGTCGTTTGCGCGAACGGCTAATCGATACCGAGTCAGCGGAGCCTCCGTCTCTGACGGCTTCCAGCCTCTGATTCGATAGCGCCCGCTATCCGCGCCGAGAGCTTTCTACCAGTGTCTCGCTCGGGGCCTGCGCGGCGTGCTCTGCCAGGTGCGCCCGAATGCCGGAACTACTGTTGCGGCGTTGTGCGATTTCTCGCCGGTATGGAAATGGCGGCGTCCCGATACGAATGACCAGAGCTGTGCGAAATCTGCTTGTTCGCGCTGCGCGGCTCCGTTCATAGCTTGGTTTCGAAAAGACAAAGGGGAGCGGAACGATGACTTATTACAAACTGATAATCGCCAGCGGAATCCTCTTGGTGTTGTCGATACGGAGCGATGCCCAGGTTCCTGCTCCCGCTGTCCCTGACGCCTCGCCTTCGCCCCAGACGAATTCCGATCAAGATACCGAGTCGGAGCGTTGGAACCTGTATTATCAGGCCACCTCGATCGGAGATTATCACGGAACGTTTCGATCGCCATATGAGGGTCCGCTCAGTCTTAAGGACTACATGGAGCGTGACGTGTCGATCACCACGACCCTGTTTTTCACGGTCCGCCTGGAAGAGAACACGTTTCTGATTTTCGATCCGGAGATCGCGGGTGGAAAAGGTTTCAGCGGAGTGAACGGCATAGCGGATCAGCCGAATGGGGAGATCCCGCGCGTCGCCAGCGCCACGCCTAAGCCGTATATCGCGCGGCTTTATGTGCAGCACGATTTTGGATTCGGCAAGGATAAGGAGCGCCAGGAGAGCGATGAAAATCAGCTCGCCGGCGAGCGGCCCGTAAACCGTTATTCGATTTACGCCGGCCGCTTCACGATAACCGATTTTTTCGACGACAACAGCTACACGCACGATCCGCGGACTCAGTTCATGGCCTGGGGGGTTATGTACAACGGCGCCTGGGATTATCCGGCCGACACGCGCGGCTACACCTGGGGTGTCGTCCAGGAGGTTCACACACGGAAGTGGGCGTTCCGCTACGGAATCGTCGCTGAGCCTCAAATCGCCAACGGTTCGGAATTCGACCGGCGGCTGTTCCGCGATCATGGGCAGGTATGGGAAGCGGAACGGCGTTACTCGTGGCGAAAGCGGGACGGAGCGATTCGCGTCCTCGGCTATGACAACCGCGCGCAGGCGGGAAATTATGCGGAAGCTTTAAAGCTGGCGGCTCAGACGGGAACCACGCCCAACGTGTCTCTTACCGATCGCGTTGGCACGCTCAAATACGGCACAGGCATCAGCTTCGACCAGGCGATCAATTCCGACGTCGGCATCTTCACGCGTTTGGGGTGGAACGATGGAAAAACGCAGAGCTTCGCGTTTACCTCGATTGACCGGCTGGCGAGCGGCGGCGTTTCGATAAAGGCCACGCGTTGGCATCGGAAATACGACGTAGTGGGCACTTCGCTGACGGCCGGGGGCTTGTCTGCCGTTCATCGCGAGTATCTGGCTGCGGGCGGACTTGATTTTCTGATCGGCGACGGACGGCTGAACTACGCTCCTGAATACGTGTGGGAGAGCTTCTACTCAGCGCGCATCGTGCCCGGCTTCTACACCACTTTCGACGTGCAGCATGACACGAATCCGGCCTACAATCACGACCGGGGTCCGGTGATGATCTACAGCATCCGGCTGCACTTAGGGCTCGCGCTGAAACCTTGGCTGCAGCATTAAAGAAGAAACTGAAATGGATGGCGAGTCAGAATGCGCAAGCGGCAATTGGAGCGATCTCCGGTTTGAAAGACCCACTTCACGCTCTTGTTACCGCGGACGTGCGGTGCACGAACATGTTCTTCGTTGTCAGTGGCGCCGAGCGAGTGGGCCATCTCGTGAGTTGCTTCCGTCTCCATTTGGTTTGCCTCCTGAGACTTTATTGAAATTATTCCGACCTGCGGCGCGCCAGTTCCATCAGAGTCGCGTGGGTCCCGAATGCCTCGGGTCCATCACTCGAGCCGCCGCATTCCATGCGAGAGTACGTCCCGTCTTCGTGAAGCTGCCATGCCTGCCGGCGGTCCCTCAGAATGATTGTTAGGATCTCCCACAATTTCTCCTTCACGTCCCGGGCGAGCACGGGAGTGACGACCTCGACTCGCTTGGAAAGATTGCGATACATCCAGTCGGCTGAGCCGATGAAGAAATCCCCCTGCTTGGGATCTTCCAGCGCCGCGGCGAAGTGAAAAATGCGGGAATGCTCCAGATACCGCCCGACGATCGAACGGACCCGCAGGCCCTCCGTACGGCCGGGAACGCCGGGCCGGAGGCAGCAAAATCCTCGGACGATCAACTCAACGGGAACGCCCGCGGCTGCGGCGTCGCACAGGGCGCCGATAATTTCCGGATCCTCCAGTTGATTCATTTTCGCGATAATTCGCGCCGGAAGATTCGCCTTCTTGTTGGCGATTTCCTTCCTGATGAGCTCGATGAGACGCGGACGCATGCCTGCCGGCGCGACCAGCAGGTTCGAACAAACGGGCGATTGAGAATGACCGGTCAGGTGGTGGAACAGTTTGATCACATCCCGGGTGATGGCGGGATTGCACGTGAACAATCCCACGTCCGCATACAGCCTGGCCGTGCGCACGTGGTAATTCCCGGTGCCGATATGAACGTAGCTTCGCAGGCCGGACGCCTCTTTGCGGACGACCAGCGCCAGCTTCGCGTGGGTCTTGAGGCCTTGCACGCCGAAAGTGACGTGAGCTCCAGCGCGCTCCAGTTCGGCTGCCCAATGCAGATTCCGTTCTTCGTCAAAGCGGGCCTTTAGCTCGATGACGCAGGCCACCTGTTTACCGCTTTCGGCGGCCTTCACCAGCGACTTCACAAACGGCGTGTCGTCCCCGATGCGGTACGCGGTCATCTTCACCACGACTGTCTCCGCATCCTTGGCGGCCTCGGCGACGAACTGTTCCACGCTGGCCTCAAAGCTCTCGTAGGGATGATGGACCAGAATATCGCCGCATCGGATGGCCGCGAAAATGTCCTGGCTATTCTCGATCGCCGGCGCAGGCAGCGGGGTCCACGACGGATCGCGCAACGCCGGCAGCGGCAACCCCGCGATCTGAAACAGCGACGTGTAATCCAACTCGCCGGGCGAATCGTAGATATCCGCCGCCGATAGCTCAAACCGCTGCCGCAACATCTCCCGGATCGAGGAATCGGAGTCTTGGGCGAACTCGAGCCGCACCACGGGTTCGTAGCGGCGCAGCCTGATTTGTTCGGCGACCTGATCGCGCAACTCTTCGTCGGATTCTTCGTCCAGCTCGACTTCAGCGTCGCGCGTTAAGCGGAATAAGGTTCTTCCCGTAAGCTTCATCCCGGCGTATAGCTTGGCGGCATTGCCGCGAATCACTTCGTAAAGAGGGACAAAAAGCCTCTGCCCGGCGGGCACGTCCGCTTCGAGGGGAAGCCACGGTTTCAGCACCGGCGGTATCTTGACGCGCGCGTAAGAGGTGACGCCCTTCTGCGTATCCGTCAGTAGAAATGCCAGCGAAGTCGACAAGTTGGAAAGAAACGGGAAGGGATGAGCCGGATCGAAAACCAGGGGCGTGAGAGCCGGCGAGATCTCCGAATCGAAGTACGCGCTCGCTTCGGCCTGTTGCGCGCCGGTCAGGTCATCCCATTTCCTGAGATGGACGCCATGGCTGGCCAGTCCAGGGACGATCGCATCCCTGAAGCACGCGGCCTGCCGATCGAGACATTGAACAATTCTCTCCCGGACCTTCTGGAGCAAGTCAACCCGTTCCGGCGTGGACCCTTTTCGCAGAACCGCGACCCGCTTCATGAAGAATTCGTCGAGGTTGGAAGTGACGATCGCGAGAAACTTTGCCCTCTCGAGGAGCGGCGTTCTCTCATCCAGCGCCTCTGCGAGCACTCGTTCATTGAAATCCAACCAGCCTAAATCCCGATCGATCCACACTTCCGACAAATCGGGCGATAGCTCCCGGTTGAGTACCCCATCATCCCCAATCGACACCATGGAAGGCGCAGCGCTCATAGTATTTCTCACCTGGAAAATTACTACCGTAAACCGCCAGAGTCGCTAATCGATGAATATTGCGTTTCAATACGATTTATTTAACAGGATCTTGTCTCGTCGATTTCGACAAGTCTAGCTTTTTCCAAATCACAGCGACCCGAACGGACTGTATGAACGGCGCCCGATCTTCGACTGCGCCATCGATCCCGACATGGCGACGCCACGGGCCGTCGTTCTCAACGTCGCCAGTTCCGGACCGTTCTCAAGCGACCGGACGATTGTGCAATACGCCGCCGAGATCTGGAACGTCGTTCCTTGCGCGACCATGGAGAGCGCAAGAGTCGGTGAAGGCGGAGCCTGGGCCGGGCGACCACCCGAATTGCCCATCCCAGGCTGCGACGCAAATCCTCTCCGCCAGCCCTCAAGCGATTGCCCTGGAACTCGCCGGCTCGCCGGCCGCCTCGCCGATATGGTCGAGATTGACGCCCGTGGTCTCGATGCGGAACATCCACGTCACTACCGCGCCTAGCAGCGATGCGACGATCAGGCCGTAAAGCAGCCACCGTGTGCCGATCGTGACCAGCAGGATGGGGAATAGGAACGCGGTCGCGACGGCGCCAATCTTGGCGAAGGCGGCCGCAAACCCGGCGCCCTTTCCGCGGATTGCGGTCGGGAAGACCTCGCCGGCGAGAAGGTAGGTCTGTGCATTCGGGCCAAGATTGGTCATGAAATTGAACAGCATAAAGCCCGTGAAGATCAACGGCACCTTAAGTCCGCCGGTGATATCGACGGAGAGGGAAGCGAGAAGCAGCCCGACCGCACAGCCGATGAAGCCGACAATTTGCAGCCAAATCCTCCCCAGCTTATCGGCAAGCACAACGGCAAAGGCAATCCCAACAATCAGCAGCAGCGTGATCATAGCCGCTCCCCTGGCGGCCAGGATGTCGTTCGCAATCAGATCGCTCAAACTGCGGACGTGATCGGCCTCCTTGCCGATTGCGGCGGCCAGGATCGTCGGCGTGAAGATGCCGATGCCATATGTGCTGAGGTCCTGCAGGAACCAGGGCACAGAGGCGAGGATGGTTGCGCGGCGGTAGCGCCGGCTGAACAATGACACGAAAGAACCGCCCCCATGTGCATTTCCGCCGGCGCCCGATTGCTGGGGCGTCAGGACGATATTCCCCGGATATTGCGGCTTGCGCATTAGCAGCCGTCGGGCCGCGAGTGTGGCCTGATCGGTAGCGCCGCGCGTGTGCAGCCAGTTCGCGCTTTCGGTGATGAAGAAACGCCCGATGGTGACGAGAAGGGCGGGCACGACCGCGGTCGCAAACATCCAGCGCCAGGCATCGAGAGTCGGCAGGACGACCAGCACCGCATAGCCAACCGCGGTGCCGCACAATGCGCCTACTGCCTGGAACGCGAACGCCCCCAGCACCAGCTTTCCGCGGCTGGTGCTGGGGATATTCTCGGAAATAATCATGTGCGCCGTCGGATAGTCGCAACCAAGCGCGAGCCCGAGTCCAAACAGACAGATCACCAGGGACGTGAAACTGGCACAGAACACCGCCGCGCCAAGGAATGCGGTGAAGATGATCATTTCCACGATGAACATCGACTTGCGTCCGTACTGATCCGACAAACTGCCAAGCCCGACCGCGCCGATCAGGATGCCGCACAAGCTCGCCGCACTGATGAAGCCGTTCTGAGCGGGACTGATGCCGAATTGACGGGCGATCAGCGGCAGCGCCACACCCGTCATGAAAACCACGTAGCCCTCGAAGAACTTGCCGGCCGCGGCCAGCAACCAGATCAGCCGCTGCATCCCGGTCATTGGGGTGGATAGAAGGCGGGTGCCATCCGGCCACATCGGCAACTCATCGATATAGTGCTGGACGGTGCGCGGCTCGCCCGTCGTGGGATTGGCATTATCTTGCATAGCTGTGCCCCTTCAGAGATGGCCCGGCAGATCGGACAGTTGCGCCACAGCTTGCCGCCCTCCTACCGGATTTTGGCAATCTGTACCTCACTGAGCGCGCGGATCGATGCTGGCAGCGCAATGAAGTGAACAGGGTCAAGGAAGCTCGCCGCACTGCCGCCTTGCGGCGAGATGCACCAAACAAGAAAATTACCGATCGCCGCCGCAACCTGCGCGTTCGGCTGCTTCTCGGCGACAATAGCGTATTCGTAGTTGATCAGCGGATAAGAATTCGCTCCCGGCGCGAACACCAGCGTCAGGCGCTCATCGGGCGGCGTGCGTGGCGTGAGCGAAGCGGCCGCGGCGGTGATCGTGGCTGCGGTCGGAAGCACGAAATTCCCATCCTCGTTTTGCAACATCGCAGCTTTGAGGCCGGCCTTATGCGCATCGGCCTCGCCAACATATCCGACCGCATAAGGCGTGCTGGCAAGTTTCTGCGCCATGTCCCGATTGCTGGATGCCGTCAGGCTGCCCGCTACCGCAGGCCAATGCACCGTGGTGCCGTAGTAGACGGCGTTTTCCCAACTCCCGGGTGGGGAAACACCCTCCAATTCGGGAGTGGAGAAGGTCAGAAACTGGGTGAAGACGAAGGTATCCCCAGAACCATCGGCGCGATGGACCGGCACGATCGTCTGGTGCGGCAAGTGTACGCCGCCATTGAGCGCCGCGATGGGCCCCGCATCCCATTCCCGGATCTTTCCAGAATAAATGCCAGCTAGCACGGGACCGCTTAACTTCAGCGTGGAGCCCGCCAGCTCGGGCAGATTAGCTACGATCAGCTGCGCCGAGATCGCCAGCGGTATATTGAGGATGTTGGGATTGGCCTTGGCCTGCGTGTCGGACATATACGCGTCCGATGTGCCTATCTGAGCCTGCCCCGCGATGGCCTGGCTGATGCCGGCCTCTGAACCCGTGGCGCCCGTCGTCATGTGCACGGCAGGATCGACTTTCGCGTAGGCGCCAACCCAGCCTTGGAACAACGGATAGATTAACGTGGACCCCGTTTCGGCCACGTTTTGGGCCGCCGAACACACCCCTGCCACGGACAATATCGCCAGTCCGACGATCGACGCTGAGGCGCGTCCCGCCCCCAGAACTCCGCTGATGCGGCCACGTCCCATGCGGCCCTCCTCTTCTTCAGGGCCAAGCCCAGATTGCCTTCCCCCAAGTCCTTTCAAAATGCTCCTACACGCTACCATGGGCCCTGTTACGGAATGATGAGAATTTTCTTGCGAATGAACGGGCAATCCGGAGGGGATTGGCAATTGCTAAAGGATCATGTTTAGCGGCAAGGAGACCGCCAACATGAAACGCAAATCACCGATTTTCAGAAAGAGGAAACAGAGGAAATCCGCCTTGCGCCTACGCGAGTCAAAGCGCGTGTCAAAGTGGATCCGGGCCGCACATCGCCGCACTGTCACATCGCCGCACTGTAATGATCGACCTTGCGACGTCCTGGGAATTTCACTGCATGTTTACGCGGTTGCTTTCCAGACGTATCGATGAAGCAGTCTCGGCGGGCGCTGTCAATCCATCTTTCCGCGACTCCGTTCTGCCAAGGCGCCTGTACGCTCGTCCGTTTGGGCTTCAGTCCCGTCGCCTCCAGGAACGTGACCACCTCCTCACTTGAACGTCGAATCTCGATCGAAGATGGCATATCGATACGGAGCCGCTTCCGGTGCTTCGCGCAGTTGTTGGACGACCCATTCCGCCGTCAGGTGGTCAGTCACATTGAATTGAAAGGTTGCGGAATCTCTGAACGCCTCGAAAGCCAAGAAACAGCGCTGCCAGGTTCCGAGCCCCGTATATCGCCGCACCTTTCCCAAACAGCGCTCCCCGAGAGGTGAGCTAACATAGACGGAAATGGGGCATAGGCAGGCACACCAATGAGTTCTGCGTACCGCATTCCCTTCAACAAGCCGGGGCTGGCGGGTAAAGAGTGGCTATACGTCAACCAGGCAATCGCCGACGGCCACAGCTCCGGTGACGGCGCTTTTACGCGCAAGTGCCATGCATTTCTCGAGCAGTTGCTGGGCAGCCCCAAGGCTCTGTTGACCACTTCCTGCACGCACGCGCTCGAAATGGCGGCCTTGCTGCTGGATATTCGAGCGGGCGACGAGGTGATTGTTCCCTCGTTCACCTTCGTTTCCACCGTCAACGCGTTCGTGCTGCGGGGCGCGCTGCCTGTGTTCGTCGATATCCGGCCGGATACCCTAAACCTGAACGAGGAACTGATCGAATCCGCTATTTCGCCGCGCACCAGGGCGATTGTGCCGGTGCATTACGCGGGCGTTGGATGCGAGATGGACCGCATCTGCCAGATTGCCGCCGCGCGCGGCATCACTGTGGTGGAAGACAATGCCCACGGCCTGTTCGCCAAGTACAAGGGACGGAAGTTGGGCACGTTCGGCGACCTGGCTTCGCAGAGCTTTCACGAAACCAAGAACGCAATCTGCGGCGAGGGCGGAGCGCTGATTATCAACAACCAGCGCTACGTGGAGCGGGCGGAAGTCATCCGCGAGAAGGGCACCAACCGGGGCCGCTTCTTTCGCGGGGAGGTCGACAAGTACACGTGGACGGATATCGGGTCGAGCTATCTGCCATCCGATCTGCTGGCGGCGTTTCTGTTCGCGCAACTGGAAGCGCATCGCGAGATACAGGCGAAACGCAAGCGCGTCTGGGAATTCTACTGGGAGCGCCTGCAGCCGTGGGCGCGTGAGTTCGGCGTGGGATTGCCGCAGATTCCCGAAGGCTGCGAGCAACCGTACCACATGTTCTATATCCTTCTGCCTTCGCTTGGCGAACGCACGGCGCTCATCAACCATCTGAAATCGGAAGGGATCTTGAGCGTATTTCACTACCTGCCGCTGCACCTTTCCGACATGGGGCGCAAGTTCGGCGGGCGCGAGGGCGATTGCCCGGTGTGCGAAAACGTCAGCGACCGGTTGCTGCGGCTGCCGTTCTATAACGATTTGACGCTGGACGAACAGGCGTCCGTGGTAGGGGCTATCGAAACCTTCGGTTGGCCGAAGCGAGTTGCTTCGTAATCTAAACGCAACCGTTCAGCGGGCCGCACTGAGCACCGCGTGGAACACCGCACGCAACAGTGTGTCCATCTGGCGTTTCCATTTGCCACAGTTATGGACTACCGTCCGATCGCCGGCGGTGTCTGAACCATTGACAACAGCAAGCAAAACACAACCAAAACCCCTAATCCCCCAGCGACGAGCATGATCGGCTCCCTTCCTCTGCATATCGACATAGCAATCCAAAGGCCATAGCGGCATCGTAGGATTCGGGCAAGATTGGGTGATGGAGTCGCCTTAGGACCGGTCAGGTTTACACGTCTTTAACACTTCTCCTCGATTTCCGCATCTAGCTGACCCAGAGGCTGACCTCCGGTCCCGCGACTCCAGTCCAGACGGGGCGCCGTCTGGCTGTGGATCAAGGGACCGCCTCACAAGAGGCCCCACAATTGAGGATGCGCCAGGCGCGGCCGCGCTGTTAGAATAGGATCTGCCCGATTGAGTTCCGTCGCGGGGTTGGCCTAGTGGTTGGGCGTCAGCCTTCCAAGCTGATTTACACGGGTTCGAATCCCGTACCCCGCTCCATAGAATGGGCGCACGCCAGAACTTGGGGGATGGAGTCATGCGGTAGCCTGATCGGAACGACGCCCCCAGAAGTCCTCAAAACGTCCGCTGAGTTTGGGGCAGCGCAGGGCGATGATGGCGTTGCGCCATTGACGGTCCGGTGCATGCCAGATCGTTTGAGGCGAGTTCCAATCGCCACTTTGCATCCAGCCTCAAGGACGCCGGTAGATGTGCACAAACCCTGGGCGTGAAACTTTGGGTAGCGCATGCGTGCGCGATTGTGGAAGATGTACACGGCGCATTTGGCGGCCTCGACGGAAGCAGCGGCGTGGGGTCGGAGAGCATGGACGATGGCCTGTAGTTTGCCGGCATCCAGTTTCGCGCAGCGCGCCATTGCCCATTGCTTGCCGTCGTAGGTGGCGCCGGAGATCGATTGAGCAGCGCGGTGCAAAGCTTCTTTGGCGTGTACCGATCCGGGATCTGAATCGCCTGGGAATCTCACAAGGGGCATCTTAGTCCGTCGACTGTTCCGTGCCGGCAGATGGAAACCGGAAGGCGTCCTTACCTTGAAATCGACAAACAACTTAAGGGCATTTCCTATCCTCACCGCCTGCCGAAGCTTCATCTCCAGGAGAGGCGTCGCGTCGAGGCCGGACGCCGCGTCCTCGACGGCCGCCATCGGTGTGGAAGTGCGGCCCCGCGTGTGGAACGATGAACAAGGTGCGTCACCGTGCGTGTCGTCTCAAACATGAACTCCAGCATGGGTCCGGGATAGCCCAGCGCAAGCACGCCGCAACCATAGCAAGAAGGCGAAGTGGGATGAATGAACATCGCCGCCTTGTGGCTGTTTAACTCAGCGTAGAATGGATCGACCCTGGGGTCGCCATAGACGGCCTCTTCGATGGCCATCTCTACATTGGGCGGCGGCGTCACTGCGAACAAGCCGAAACGCCCGGGATGCGCTTCTCTCAGCCTGCTTCCTTCTTCATTCACTCTGCCGCGCGAGTTTGTTTGGCCTTTAAGATCATCGCCAAAGTGTACGCCCGGAGAAGAGATGGACAGCACAGCAGCTTTAATGTGCAATTTATCCATCAACTAAGGGAATGCGATTGGATAGGAATCCATCGAAGGGCAGTGTTTCCGAGAACCCTGGAACCTGATCCACATCCGGAAACCCGTCCACCACGTGATTCACGGTACAGCGCTTCATGGCGAGGGTCGCGCTATTGACCATGGAGGGCGAAATCAACTTGCTGAACTGGACCTGCGCAACAATGTCGAACGTAAGGTCGTTCCGTTTGTTGGTGGGAAACGGCGAGCCGCTATCCGGCTCGGAACTTTGCAGCGATTGCTGGCAGTTCTGAAAGGCAGCCCTGATCGTGATTCGCGATGACGTGATTAAACCCCTGCTCGCAGCCCAGCGTGAACTCAAACCTGGACGTCGGCCCACACGGACCGCACCCATCGACGCGCATTACGCCGCTCTTCAACACCAGATGAGAGGCTTGTTTCGGGAACCGGGAATCACGGCCTAACTAAGATCGACAACATCTCTTGAGTTTCTGCCGAACAGTAGTACAGGAGCCGCGGCGCCCCTTGAAATCGTTGTCGAGAAGCTATTCCTTCCTGGGGGAGCCGACGCGGATCGTAACCTCGGAGGTACGGGACTTTCCGCCGTCGT
>Ga0208193_1000050_pt1 | contig 84243 bp, 88 predicted proteins | sample June2015DPH_17_2_FD_184716 | JGI IMG/M metagenome (GOLD analysis project Ga0208193, IMG submission 184716) | Peatland microbial communities from SPRUCE experiment site at the Marcell Experimental Forest, Minnesota, USA - June2015DPH_17_10... | ecosystem: Environmental > Terrestrial > Soil >...
GTTTCCAAGCGCCTCAATGACGGCGTCGGCTTCCTGATGAAGAAGAACAAGGTGACGATCATCTGGGGCGACGCGTCGATCGACGCACCTGGAAAAGTCACGGTGAAGAAGTCCACCGTCGAGGGGCCAAAGGGCGCGCTGGGCGAGGGCTCCTATCAAGCCAAGCACATCATCATCGCCACCGGTGCGCGGCCGCGCGTGCTGCCGGGGTTGGAGCCGGACAAGAAACTGGTCTGGACCTATTTCGAGGCGATGGTGCCAGATAAGATGCCGAAGTCGCTGCTCGTTGTCGGCTCCGGCGCGATCGGGATCGAATTCGCCTCGTTCTTCCACACCATGGGCGCGGAAGTGACGGTCGTCGAGGTGTTGCCGCAAATCCTCCCCGTCGAGGATGCTGAGATTGCCGGCCTCGCGCGCAAGCGCTTCGAAAAGCAGGGCATCAAGATTCTCACCAGCACCAAGGTGACCAAGCTCGAAAAGAAAAGCGACAGCGTCGTTGCCACCATCGATGACGGCAAGGCTCCGCAGACGGTTGAATTCGACCGGGTGATCTCGGCCGTCGGCGTTGTCGGCAATATCGAAAATCTCGGGCTTGAAAAGCTCGGCGTCAAAACCGATCGCGGCTGTGTGGTGATCGACGGCTACGGCAAGACCAATGTGCCCGGCATCTACGCTATCGGCGACGTTGCAGGGCCCCCGATGCTGGCACACAAGGCCGAGCATGAGGGCGTGATTTGCGTTGAGACCATCAAGGGGCTGCACACCCACCCGATGGACAAGAACCTGATTCCGGGCTGCACCTACTGCCAGCCGCAAGTGGCTTCCGTTGGCCTCACCGAGGCAAGAGCGAAAGAGGGCGGGCGTGAGATCCGCGTCGGCCGTTTCCCGTTTGTCGGCAACGGCAAGGCGATCGCACTCGGTGAAGATCAGGGCTTGATCAAGGTGGTCTTCGACAAGAAGACTGGCCAACTGCTCGGCGCCCACATGATCGGCGCGGAAGTGACCGAATTGATCCAGGGTTACGTGGTGGCGATGAATCTCGAGACCACGGAAGAAGAGCTGATGCACACCGTGTTCCCGCATCCGACGTTGTCGGAGATGATGAAGGAAGCGGTGCTGGATGCGTATGGCCGCGTGCTGAATATTTAGCCGGAATCTTTTTTGATCAATAAATTTGCTCGCCGCATCGTGATGCCGGGCGAGGTAGCGATGGTCGCGACTGCAACTATCTCCCTTGAGCAGTGACGCGCTGGGCGCCGGGCCCCGCGCATCAACTGACTAAGGGAGAAGAACAATGAAGAAGACTATTCTCACGATCGCTGGATCGGCGCTGATTGCTTTGTCTACTGTGCAACTCGCGGCGGCTACCGAACAGCACCACGGCAAAATACATCATCGTGCCGCCACCGAATTCCGCGACAGCAACGCCTATGCTGAGCCGCTCTATGGTGCGGCGGCAGAGTCCGAGGCGAGCCGCTACAGCGGCGGCTACTCGGCTCCAGCTGGCCGCTAACGCCAGCCACCAAGCAGTGTTGCAGTGCGAAGGCCGGCCTTCCTCGGGGAGGCCGGCCATTCCATAATACCTGCGAAGGGTTGCTTTGCAGCAACGATCGTGTCGTGCGCGCAACACTTCGCGAACATTTAACCCTCATCCCGGGTCGTGCACGCCTGCGCCGCTTTTTGGCCACACCCCTCCATGAGATCATCATAGAAAGAGATTTGAAGGCCACGGCGCTCGTCGGGAGCGATGGGAAATTTTCCGATTTCCCATCTTCCGCGAGACGGCCGGGAAACAGGTTCACGATGGACGCCAAGACCAACATCAAGAAAAGACTGCCGAGCCGCCACGTTACGGAAGGGCCGGAGCGGGCACCGCATCGCTCCTACCTCTATGCCATGGGTCTGACGACCGAACAGATCCATCAGCCATTTGTCGGCGTCGCGTCGTGTTGGAACGAGGCCGCGCCCTGTAATATCTCGCTGATGCGCCAGGCTCAGGCAGTGAAAAAGGGCGTGGCTTCAGCCGGCGGCACACCCCGCGAATTCTGCACCATTACCGTCACCGACGGAATCGCCATGGGCCATGATGGCATGCGTTCGTCGTTGCCGTCGCGCGAATGCATCGCCGATTCCGTCGAATTGACGATACGCGGCCATGCCTACGATGCCCTCGTTGGCCTCGCCGGCTGCGACAAATCACTGCCGGGCATGATGATGGCGATGGTACGACTGAACGTGCCGTCGATCTTCATCTATGGCGGCTCGATCTTGCCAGGCAATTTTCGTGGTCAGCAAGTCACAGTGCAGGACATGTTCGAGGCGGTTGGCAAGCACTCGGTTGGGGAGATGTCGGACGCCGACCTCGATGAAATCGAGCGGGTCGCTTGCCCCTCGGCGGGCGCCTGCGGTGCACAGTTCACCGCCAACACGATGGCCACCGTGTCCGAAGCCATCGGCTTGGCACTGCCTTACTCGGCCGGTGCTCCCGCACCTTACGAAATCCGTGATGCCTTCTGCATGGCCGCTGGCGAAAAGATCATGGAGCTGATCGCCAAGAACATCCGGCCGCGCGATATCGTTACGCGCCGCTCGCTGGAAAATGCGGCTGCCGTTGTCGCCGCTTCCGGCGGCTCGACCAATGCTGCGCTGCACCTACCGGCGATCGCCCACGAATGCGGGATCAAGTTCGACCTGTTCGATGTCGCGGAAATCTTCAGGAAAACCCCTTATGTCGCGGATTTGAAGCCCGGCGGCCGTTATGTCGCCAAAGACATGTTCGAAGCTGGCGGGATACCGCTTCTGATGAAGACGCTGCTCGATAATGGCTACCTGCACGGCGACTGCCTGACGGTCACGGGCCGGACCATCGCCGAAAACCTCAAAAGCGTGAAATGGAACCCGCACCAGGACGTGGTGCGGCCCGCCGACAAGCCGATCACCGTCACAGGCGGTGTGGTCGGCCTGAAGGGGAACCTCGCGCCCGAGGGAGCGATTGTGAAGGTCGCTGGCATGGCCAACCAGACGTTTTCTGGCCCCGCCCGCTGCTTTGATCGGGAAGAGGACGCCTTCGAGGCAGTCCAAAAGAGGACTTACAAGGAAGGCGAGGTCATCGTCATCCGTTATGAGGGGCCGCGAGGCGGTCCCGGAATGCGCGAAATGCTTTCGACGACGGCAGCACTGACGGGCCAGGGGATGGGCGGCAAAATCGCCTTGATCACCGACGGCCGCTTTTCGGGCGCAACCCGGGGCTTTTGCATCGGTCATGTCGGGCCGGAAGCCGCTGTCGGCGGCCCGATCGCACTGTTGCGGGACGGTGACATCATCGAGATCGACGCGGTGGCCGGGACTCTTAACGTAAAATTGACCGAGGCGGAACTCATCCGGCGCAAAACCGAATGGAGGCCTCGCGAGACCAATCATACGTCAGGTGCGTTGTGGAAGTACGCCCAGCAGGTCGGGCCGGCAGTGGCGGGCGCTGTCACCCACCCCGGCGGGGCCCACGAGAAGTTGTGTTATGCGGACATTTGAGCGCGTCATTGTTGCTTTGATTTTGGGGGCCACGCCGGTGGCCACGTCCGGATTCGCCTTCGACGGTTCTCCCGCGAAACAGGATTCGAGCATTCCTGCCGGTTTGCAGGCGTGCACGACGACGACCCCGAAGAAGGGCGTCTCCCCCGGTATCGATACGTCGGGGTCGTCTGCCTATGCCGAAGAAGCGGTCGCGCAGTGGCGGCTCGGGCGTATGTATGCCGACGGCAACGACGACCTGCGGGCGTTCGAGTGCTTCAGCGGCATCGCCAATACCCATGCAGAAGATAATCCATCGGCGCCGCAGGCTGCGATCGTCGCCAACGCCTTCGTAGCGCTTGGACGGTATTATCTCAGTGGAATCCCGAATTCGAAGATCAAGCCGGACCAGGAACGCGCGCGGGAGATGTTTTCCTACGCGGCTTCGTATTTCGGTAACGCCGACGCGCAATACGATCTGGCCCGGCTCTACCTGAAGGGTGCAGGCAGTTCCCGCGACGATTTCCGCTATGGCACGCGCTGGCTGTTCCTCGCCGCGCAAAAAGGCCAGCGTCAGGCGCAGGCGCTGCTCGGGCAGATGCTGTTCAACGGCGATCAGTTGCCGCGGCAAGCCGCGCGCGGATTGATGTGGTTGATGTTGGCGCGCGACAGCGCGGCGCCGGACGAGACCTGGATCAGGGATAGCTACAACAAGGCGGTTGCCAAGGCGTCCACTGAAGACCAGGTGATGGCGCTGCAAATGGTCGAGCGCTGGGTGCAGGGCCGCAGGGACTGATATACTGCGGGTCGCCAGGAAGCCGTTAGGCCGCTTCCAGATTGAGATCGATCCAGACCGGCACGTGGTCGGACGGCTTTTCCCAGGCGCGGACATAGCTGTCGATGCCGACGTCAATCAGACGGTCGCTGGCCTGCGGTGACAGCAATAGATGATCGATGCGTAACCCCTGGTTTTTCTGCCAGGCGCCAGCCTGATAGTCCCAGAAGGTATATTGGCCCGGCGCGTCGGTCACCGCACTCAGCGCATCCGTCAGGCCAAGACCCAGCAAGGATTGAAAGCTCTCACGGGTCTCCGGCCGGAATAGCGCATCTCCAACCCAGGCGGCCGGATTGTGCACGTCCTCGGCCTTCGGGATGACGTTGAAATCGCCAGCCAACACCAGCGGCTCTTCTGCTTTAAGCCGCTGCTTCGAATACTCAAGAAGCCGCGACATCCATCTGAGCTTATAGGGGTATTTGTCGGTATTGGATGGGTTGCCGTTGGGTAGATAAAGGCAAGCAATCCGAACGACGCCGTGCTTGTGCTTCACCACGCCTTCGAGAAACCGCGCGTGGGCGTCTTCATCGTCACCGGCAAGCCCCGATACGGTCTCGTCGAACGGAAGCTTCGATAGCAGCGCAACGCCGTTGAAGGTCTTCTGGCCATGGGTGACGACGTTGTAGCCGAGGCTCTCGATCTCAAGCCGCGGAAACGCATCGTCCGTGCATTTGATTTCCTGAAGGCAAACGACGTCGGGCGAACATTCCTTCAACCAACTCATCAGATTTTCGATTCGCTGCCGAACCGAGTTGACGTTCCAGGTGGCAATGCGCATCGGGCTGAAAATCTCTTAGATCGAGAAGCTGGTGCCGCAGCCGCAGGATGCAGTCGCATTCGGATTGACCACCCGGAACGAAGCACCGATCAGGTCGTCGACGAAATCAACCTCGGACCCCGCCAGGAACGGTACCGAGGCGGGATCGACCAGCACCACCGCGCTGTCACGGGCGATCACCAGATCCTCCTCCGCGCGCGCGTGTTCGACGTCGAATTTGTACTGAAAGCCGGAGCAGCCGCCACCCTCGACGCTGATCCGCAGCATCGCGCCTTCGCCCTCGCTCTTGAGGATTTCCCCGATGCGGCGGGCGGCCCGCTCGCTGATGGTGACGGCTGTGGTCATGGAAGGCTCCGATCCTGGCACGTATTTATCCCGTAACTCGCCTATCATAGCTAAGTGCGGCGGGCGGGGGAATCAAACCAGTTTGCCCGTTTAAAGACAGGATATCCCGTGTCAGTTGGAATGGCTGCCCCTCGTTCGGTCTATGCCTGCGATCCCGACCGCAGCCGCGGCCGCCTGTTCGCAGAGCCGCCGAGCCGAACCCGCAGCCCGTTCCGGCGCGATTGCGACCGGGTGATCCATTCCACAGCGTTCAGGCGCCTGAAGCACAAGACCCAGGTTTTCGTGTTCCACGAAGGCGATCACTACCGCACCCGGCTGACCCATACCCTGGAAGTGGCCCAAATCGCCCGCGCGCTCGCCCGCCAGCTTGGGCTCGACGAAGACCTGACCGAGACGCTGGCACTCGCCCATGACCTCGGCCATCCGCCGTTCGGGCATGCCGGCGAACGGGCACTCGATGTCTGCCTGCGCGCGCATGGCGGCTTCGACCATAACGCGCAGACGCTGCGGGTGGTGACCTCGCTCGAGCATCGTTATCCCGAATTCGACGGGCTCAACCTCTGCTGGGAATCGCTGGAAGGCATCGTCAAGCACAATGGTCCGCTGACCGCGCGCGGCGGCCATCCGGTCGGGCGCTATCGCGAGGATGGCGTCCCGGCAGGCATTGCCGAATTTGTCGCATCCTACGATCTCGAATTGTGGAGCTTTGCATCGCTTGAGGCCCAGGTTGCGGCGATCGCTGACGATATCGCCTATGACGCGCATGACATCGATGACGGCCTGCGCGCCGGGCTGTTCGGAATCGACGATCTCAAGGCAATTCCACTGACGGCTGCGATCATCGCTGAAATCGACGCCCGGTATCCCGGTCTCGACGACGGCCGGCGCGGCGCCGAACTCGTGCGCGAACTGATTTCGGAATTGATAGGCGCGGTCTTTCTCGAAGCGCATCGTCGCCTGGAGCGGACGAGACCCATCTCGGCCGAGGACGTTCGCCACCAAAACGAGACGCTGATCACGTTTCCTGCCGATACGGCGGAAGCGGAGGCGGCGATCAAAGCCTTCCTGAAGGTCAGGATGTACCGGCATGAGCGGGTGATGCGGGTGATGCGGGACGCCGAACAGCTCGTGTTCGATCTCTTTGCGCGCTATCAGAGCGATCCGACGCTCATGCCCGCCGAATGGTTGCCGCCCGAAAATCGGACTGAGGCTGAGGCCGGGCAGGCACGGCGGATCGGCAACTTTATCGCCGGAATGACCGACCGTTTTGCGCTGAACGAGCATCAGCGGCTTTTTGACTCGACCCCGGATTTACGTTAGGCGGCGGCCATGGCCGACACATCTCAGACACAACATCTTTTCGCTCAGGTGCTCGCGCGCGTGCATGCCGTTTGTGCGGCGGAACTCGGAGCAGCTACGGATCTGTCGCGCGTGGTGGTTGAGCCGCCGAAAGACCCCACCCATGGCGACATGGCAACCAATGCCGCCATGGTTCTTGCCAAGGAGGCGAAGGCCAAACCTCGTGATTTGGCCGAAAAGATCGCGGAACGGCTGCGCGCCGACGATCTGGTCGCCTCGGTCGATGTCGCCGGTCCCGGCTTCATCAATCTGACGTTGAAGGTATCGGCTTGGGCGGATGCACTGCGGTCCGTACTGCGTGAGGGCAACACCTACGGGCAAAGCGCGATCGGGGCGGCCGAGAAGGTCAATGTTGAGTATGTCTCCGCCAATCCGACAGGGCCGATGCATGTCGGCCACTGCCGGGGCGCGGTGTTCGGTGATGCGCTGGCAGCCTTGCTTCAACTCGCAGGCTTCGATGTTATCAGAGAATATTACATCAACGATGCCGGCGCCCAGGTCGACGTGCTCGCGCGCTCGGCCTTCCTGCGCTACCGCGAGGCACTCGGCGAAGATATCGGCGAGATCCCGGAAGGGCTTTATCCCGGCGATTATCTGAAGCCGGTCGGACAGGCGCTGGCCGCGGAACACGGCAAGACGCTTCTCGCCAAGCGAGAGGCCGAATGGCTGCCGCTGGTGCGTGCGAAAGCCATCGAGATGATGATGGAGGAGATCAAGGGCGATCTCGCCGCGCTCAACATCAGGCATGACGTGTTTTTTTCGGAGCGCTCGCTGATTGCAAGCGGCAATAATCGCGTCGCCAAAACGATCGATTTCCTGCGCGCCAAGGGCGATGTCTATGAAGGCCGTTTGCCGCCGCCGAAAGGCGCGCCGGTCGACGATTACGAAGACCGCGAGCAGACGTTGTTTCGCGCGACCGCCTTTGGCGATGATGTTGACCGGCCGCTGCTGAAATCCGACGGCAGCTACACCTATTTCGCTTCCGACATCGCCTATCACAAGAACAAGTTCGATCGCGGATTCCGCAATCTCGTCGACGTCTGGGGCGCCGATCACGGCGGCTACATCAAGCGCGTCGAGGCAGCGATCAAGGCCGTAACCGGCGGGGCGGCGACGCTGGACGTCAAGATCGTGCAACTCGTCAAGCTGCTGCGCAACGGCGAGCCGGTGAAAATGTCCAAGCGCTCGGGCGATTTTGTCACGTTGCGCGAGGTTGTCGATGAGGTCGGCAAAGACGCCGTGCGCTTCATGATGCTCTACCGCAAGAATGATGCGGTGCTTGATTTTGACCTCGCCAAGGTAATCGAGCAGTCGCGTGACAATCCGGTCTTTTACGTCCAGTACGGCCATGCCCGCGGGCATTCGATCTTCCGTACCGCGCGCGAGGAGGTATTAAGCGATCTCCCAGAGGAGGAGGGGGCGCGGCTCGCCTACCTCGCAGGCGCTCCCGTGGAGCGCTTGGTTGACCCGGCGGAACTGGGCCTGCTCAGGAAGCTTGCCCTGTACCCCCGGACGGTGGAGGCGGCGGCGGCGGCTCACGAACCGCACCGAATCGCTTTTTACCTGTATGATCTTGCCAGTGAGTTCCACGCACTATGGACGAAGGGCCGTGATTTGCCCTATTTACGCTTTATTATCAAAGATGATGCCGAGATGACCACGGCCCGGCTGGCGATGGTGCAGGGCGTTGTCACGGTTTTGGCATCCGGCCTGGGAGTTCTCGGCGTCGGTGCTCCAAACGAGATGCGCTGACTGAAGTGCCACTCCCTGGGCATGGGGATTTTGTGAGTGGCAGCCGGCGGGGGCCGGTTCGTTTCAAACGGGTTGGCGATTTTCCCTAAGGGGACGCATCACGACGATGGCTGATCGATATCAGGACAGAGCTTTTGCCGGTGACGGTTTTGACCGCGACACGCGGTCGCATGCCTCCGCCAATCCCGAAGGCGATCCGCTGGCGGAGCTTGCGCGGCTGATCGGCCAGACCGATCCATTTGGCAGTCGGCCCATAGGTCGGGCCAATTTGCCGGTGCAACCGCAAGCAAGGCCGGTTGATCGTGAGCCGTCCTACGACAATCATGAGCCGTCTTACGACCGCTATGCGGAGCCCGAATCCGACGAAGGTCCGGTACCAGCTCCACCATCCTGGATGCAGCGCGCCGCGAGGCAGGAAGCTCCCCCTCCGCCACCGCAGCAGGACGAATATCCCAGCGCGGTTCACCCGCTGCACCGTTACGCTGCCGAGCATCCGCCGGCCGAACCGGACTACGACCCCGAGCAGTTGTTCGCCGATACACCTCATGAGCCGCATGAGCCGGATCTGTCGCGCTACGACGAGGCGCTCTATGGCGGCTTCGATTCAGCGACGCAGCAGACCACCCAGCATGACCAAGGCTATGCCGACGATTCCTATGCTTACGAGGAAGACCAGGACTTCGAGGCGCCGGAACCACGACGCCGCGGCGGGATGATCACGGTTGCGGCCGTGCTGGCTCTGGCCGTTTTCGGGGTCGGCGGCGCGTTGGCCTATCGCAACTATACCGGCGGGGCTCGCAACGGCGAACCGCCGATCATCCGGGCTGACGCGGCACCGACCAAGATCGTGCCCGCGCCCGCTGATGCCGGAACGAAGGTGCCCGATCGCATGACCGCCGGCGACGGCACCGAAAAAATTGTTTCCCGTGAGGAAACGCCGCTCGATCCGAACGCGAGATCCGGCCCCCGCGTCGTATTTCCACCGCTCACACCAAACGGCAGTGTGCCGCTGCCGACAACCGTTGTGCCGGGCACTCCGCCGCCGGCGAACGGCGCCACGGCCTTTTCGAACAACGAGCCGCACGCGGTTAAAACGTTCACGGTTCGCAGCGACCAGGCGGCCTCCGGTGTGCCGGCAGCCGCGGTACCCCCGGCCGCCGCGCCCGCGAAGCTCCCGCCGCGCCCAGCGGGAACGAACGCCCGGGCGTCTGCCGCCAACCCCAATGCACCCTTGTCGCTCTCGCCACAGGCAGAGAGCCCGGCCGCGCCGGAACCCCAGCGAATGGCTTCCAACGCCCCGACCCAGGTTGCGCCAAGCGTCCCCAGCGCAGCGGGCAGTGGCAGCTATCTGGTCTCGATTACGTCACAGCCGAGCGAAGCCGAAGCTCAAGCCTCCTATCGGGCGCTGCAAGGTAAATACCCAAGTGTGCTCGGCTCGCAGTCGCCCGTCGTCGCGCGCGCCAATTCGAAGAGTGGCACAGCGACCTATCGCGCGGGCGTTGCTTTCGGGACTTCGGCCGAGGCCTCGCAATTCTGCCACAACTACGCGGCCGCCGGCGGTCAGTGTTGGGTGGTGAGGAACTAACAGCTCGTTCTTGACCCTTTGATCCGGAGCGGGCTATTCGGCCCGGTATGACCAAGGCCTTCATAACTGGAATCGCCGGCACAACGCTGAACGCCGCCGAGCGGGCGTTCATTGCGGACCAGCAGCCCTGGGGTTTCATCCTGTTCAAACGGAACGTTGAAACCCCCAAGCAAGTAGCCTCACTGGTTGACGAACTAAAGAAGTGCGCTGGCCGCAGCGACGCCCCGGTCCTGATTGATCAGGAGGGCGGCCGGGTGCAGCGGCTTGGCCCGCCGCATTGGCCGGCCTATCCGGCGGGAGCTGTGTTCGGAAAGCTGTACGACATCGACAAAACCCTCGGTCTTTCGGCGGCGCGATTGAGTGCGCGGCTGATCGCAGCCGACCTTTGGGAGCTCGGCATCAACGTCGACTGTCTGCCATTGGCGGATGTGCCGGTGGCTGATGCTGATGCGGTCATCGGCGACCGTGCCTATGGAGCCGAGGCGGGAAAGGTGGCCGCGATTGCAGGCGCCGTCACGGAAGGCCTTCGGGAGGGTGGCATTTTACCAGTGTTAAAGCACATCCCGGGTCATGGCCGGGCCACGACAGACAGCCATTTGCGCCTTCCCACCGTGGATACGCCCAAAAACGAGCTCGAAAGGACGGATTTTGCGGCTTTTCAACCGCTTGCGGGCCTGCCGATGGCGATGACCGCACATGTTGTGTTTAGCGCGCTCGACCCGGTCCATCCGGCCACGACTTCTGCGACAATCATCAATCAGGTGATTCGCGCCGTGATCGGGTTCCAAGGTTTGTTGATGAGTGATGACGTGTCGATGAAGGCTCTCTCCGGATCGATCGCGGAGCGGACAAAGGCCATTTTTTCTGCCGGCTGCGACATGGTCCTCCACTGCAATGGTGACCTTGGGGAAATGCGCGAGGTCGCCGCCGAGACGCCGGAATTGTCTGGGAAAGCACTGGAGCGGGCCGGTCAGGCGCTGGCATGGCACAGGCGTCCGCAGCCGCTTGACCGGGATGCGGCCCGGGCCGAATTGAAAGCGATGATGAGCCAAACGGGGACCACGGGCGCATGACCGCCGAAATTCTTTCGTTCGAAACCGGCCGTCCAGCCGAACTCGCCGACGGCGAGCCTTCGCTCGTTGTCGACGTCGAAGGCTATGAGGGGCCGCTCGATCTGTTGCTTGCGCTGGCACGGCAGCAGAAGGTTGATCTTGCGAAAATTTCGATCCTCGCGCTGGCGGATCAGTATCTGAAATTCATCGAGGCCGCGCGAAAGATCCGGCTTGAGCTTGCCGCAGACTATCTCGTGATGGCGGCATGGCTCGCCTTTCTCAAGTCGCGGCTGTTGCTGCCGGAACCGGCGACCGCCGAAGGGCCGAGCGCGGAAGAAATGGCAACAGCTCTCGCCAATCGGCTGCGCCGGCTGGAGGCCATTCGCGAGGGCTCAAACCGGCTGATGAATCGGCCGCAATTGCAGCGCGATATCTTTCCGCGCGGTTTTCCCGAGACCATCGCGGAAATTCGTCATCCCAAATACACGGCGACCTTGTTCGATCTGCTCACCGCTTACGCCGCGCAGCGTCAGCAGCGCGTGCTGGCATCGGTCCATCTGGCCAGGCGCACAGTGTGGTCGCTCAGCGAGGCGAGGGCCTCGCTGGAGCGGCTGATCGGCATGGCCGAAGAGTGGAGCCGGCTGGATGAATATCTCATCCACTATGTCGTCGATCCCTCGCAAAAGGCCACTGTGTTTGCCTCAAGCTTTGCCGCGGCGCTCGAACTCGTGCGGGAGGGTGAGGTCGAATTGCACCAGCAGGAGCCGTTTGCGCCGTTGTTTTTTCGAAAGCGTCCGCCGCAACCGGCGCCCGATTTATCGGCTGAGTGAGTAAGTGGAAGAAGGAGATTGTGCCATGGCAAGCCTGGCTGAAAAACGTATAGCCGATGCCGAGGAGCACGCCGACCACCCGCAAGCGCGGCCGGAGGAGCTAAGGTTGCTGGAAGCGCTTTTGTTTGCCTCCGCCGAGCCGCTCGACCAGGCGACGCTCGCCAAGCGGATGCCAGATGGCGTCGACATCAAGATCGCGCTCGCCCAGTTGCAGGCGGATTATGCCTCGCGCGGCGTCAATCTGGTTCGCATTGCCAACAAATGGACGTTCCGCACCGCCGGCGATCTGTCATGGCTGATGACGCGTGAGAGCACCGAAACGCGGCGGCTGTCGCGCGCGGCGATCGAGATGCTTGCCATCATCGCTTATCACCAGCCCGTCACCCGCGCGGAGATCGAAGAAATCCGTGGCGTGGTGACGTCGAAGGGAACGCTGGATGTACTGCTGGAGACCGGGTGGATCAGGCCGCGCGGCCGCCGCAAGACTCCCGGACGTCCTTTGACCTTCGGAACCACGGAAGCCTTTTTGTCGCAGTTCAGCCTGGAGGCGCTCGGCGACCTGCCGGGCCTCGAGGAACTGAAGGGCACTGGCCTCTTGGATTCGCGGTTGCCTTCCGGTTTCAATGTTCCAGCGCCTTCGGATGATCCAGCGTTGCGCGAGGATGAGGATCCGCTTGAGGCAGGTGATCTGGAACTGGCTTTGGCGCCGGCAGTCGAACCGGAATCCGGCCCGGAAAGCCAATAAAAGCCAATTTCGGGGCCACCGTGGGGTTCACCACGCAAGGTAGCGTGGCGTGTTAACGGTCAGCCGCATAACACGGATTTTACGCGGCTTAAGTCCTTGTTTTCGGCACCTCTTGAGCCTACTTTCGCTGAAGGATAAACCGGGACCGAAAGGCCCCGCGTTTCGCGCGTTTGGAGGATTTTATGATGGGCTTGAGCTTTCAACACATTCTGATCCTCTTGGTCGTTGTCCTGTTGCTGTTCGGGCGGAACAAGATTTCGGACCTCATGGGTGATTTCGCCAAAGGGATAAAGTCTTTCAAGAAGGGCTTGGCGGACGACGATGTTACGGCGGGAAATGCCGAGCCTCCGATAAAGTCCATTGATCATAATTCAACGCCGTCCAATGCGGCGCGGACGGATGTCGGCAGCAAGGCTGTCTGATCCGCCGGGAGTATCCCAAGCTGGCGCTTTTGGTCAGGAATCGGCCCGACCGGCAAGACCGCCGGAATAAAGACGCGGACGGCCTAGTCTCGGTGACGGAAGACCCTGGCCTCGCGTGAGCGGAAGTTTTCATGTTCGATATTGGTTGGAGTGAATTCGCCCTCATTGCCGTGGTCGCGCTGATTGCCATCGGCCCCAAGGAACTGCCCGGCGTTCTGCGTATGGTCGGGCAATGGGTAGGCAAGGCGCGCAAGATGGCCGCCGAATTCCAGGGCCAGTTTCAGGAAGCGATGCGCGAGGCCGAAATGGCCGACCTCAAGAAGAGCTTCGATGAGGTCAAGGAAGCCGCGAGCGGTTTTACGACCGGCAATTTGATGACCTCGCTTCAGAAGGACGTCAGCTCCGCTCTCGATGTCAGCGACAAACCTACCACGCCTTTGGAGACTGCCGTCTCTGAAACAATCTCACCGACCGGGGAATCCGTAAGTTCGGAAACTACGACTTCGCCGGCTGAAGTGCAGGCGTCGGAGCCTTTGGCAATTGCTCCCGTGACCGAGCCGCCTTCCGCAATACCCGATACCCATTCGGTCGCTGTCGAGGGCGAAGTCCCGCGGGATGCCAAAGCGTCATGAGCGCCGAGGATATTGAGGCCAGCAAAGCGCCGCTGATGGATCATTTGATCGAGCTGCGCTCGCGTCTGATCAAGGCGCTGCTCGGCTTCGGCGTTGCCTTCATTTTCTGTTTCTTCTTTGCCAAGCAAATCTACAACGTGCTGGTGTGGCCCTTTGTCTGGGTCGCGGGTCCGGAAAATTCGAAATTCATCTACACCGCACTTCTGGAATATTTCATTACCCAGTTGAAGCTCGCGCTGTTCGGCGCGGGCTTCATTTCGTTCCCTATTGTGGCCGCGCAGATCTATGCGTTCGTGGCGCCTGGCCTCTACAAACATGAACGCAAGGCCTTTTTGCCGTATTTGATCGCCACGCCGTTCTTTTTCGTGCTTGGCGCAATGCTGGTCTATTTTGTGGTGCTGCCGATGCTGGTGCGGTTTTCGCTCGGCATGCAGCAACTGGGCGGCCCGGAAACCGCGCAAATTCAGCTTCTGCCCAAGGTCGGCGAATTTCTGTCGCTGACGATGTCTTTGATCTTTGCCTTCGGCATCGCCTTTCAGTTGCCGGTGATCCTGACGCTGTTGGGGCGGATCGGCGTCATCACTTCCAAGCAATTGCGCGATAAACGGCGGTATTTCATGGTAGCCGCTTTTGCGATCGCCGCGGTCCTGACCCCGCCCGACGTACTCAGCCAGTGCTCGCTCGCGATCCCCTTGCTGGCGCTTTACGAAGGCTCGATCTGGGCTGTGCGTATTGTCGAAAAGAATGCCGCCGCAGCCGAGGCCAAAGCTGCCGCGACGCCGCCGGCCGCGAATCCGCCGCCACCCGATCCTACACCGGCGGAGTAGAATCCAGCCTAACTGCTCTCAAATACTGGATCACCCGCTTTCGCGGGTGATGACGGGTGTAGCCATAACGTTGTATGTCAACGTTTACGTTGACATTTAACGAAACGGCGATTCCCCCATGCACGACATAAAATGGATCCGCGATAACGCTGCCAGTTTCGACGCCGCCTTGAAACGACGTGGCCTCGAGCCGCTGTCGGCCTCGTTGCTGGCGATCGACGAGAAGCGTCGCGCCGCGATCCTCAAGTCGGAGCAGGCGCAGGCACGGCGCAACGCGGCGTCAAAGGAAATTGGCGACGCGAAGAAAGCAAAGGACGAGGCACGCGCCGCGAGCCTGATGTCGGAGGTTGCCTCGCTCAAGACCACCATGCCAGAGCTGGAAGCAGCCACCAAAGCCACAGATGAAGAATTGGCCACTGCGCTCGCCGCGATCCCGAACTTGCCGCTCGATGAGGTCCCCGATGGCGTCAACGAACATGGCAACGTGCAGCACCATGTGTTCGGCGCTGTCCGCAACTACGCTTTTTCGCCTAAACCGCATGATGATCTCGGCGCCAGTCTTGGTCTGATGGACTTCGAGGCGGCGGCGAAATTGTCCGGCGCGCGGTTTGTCGTGTTGAAGAAGGGCCTGGCGCGGCTGGAGCGCGCGATCGGGCAGTTCATGCTCGACCTCCATACCAACGAGCATGGTTATGCTGAAATCAATCCGCCCTTGCTCGTGCGCAACGATGTGATGTTTGGCACCGGGCAATTGCCGAAATTCGAAGATGATCAGTTTTGGGCGATCAAGGGTGAATTGTTGACGGCCACGGGCGACGACGCCGGCTTTCTCAGGCTGAAGAACGAACGCCTTGGGCTTATTCCGACCGCCGAAGTATCGCTGACAAACCTTGTCCGCGAGTCCATCGTCGACGAGAAGGAATTACCGATGCGCTTGACCGCGCTGACGCCTTGCTTCCGTGCGGAGGCGGGCGCGGCGGGTCGCGACACCCGTGGCATGATCCGGCAGCACCAGTTCACCAAGGTTGAGTTGGTGTCGATCACGACGCCTGAAACTAGTAAGGACGAGCATGAGCGGATGCTTTCTTGCGCGGAGGAAGTGCTGCGCCGGCTCGACCTGCATTACCGGGTGATGACGCTGTGCGCCGGCGACATGGGTTTCTCGGCGCAAAAAACCTACGACATCGAAGTCTGGATGCCCGGGCAGGGAGAGGGCGGCGCTTTCCGTGAAATTTCAAGCTGCTCGGTTTGCGGCGACTTCCAGGCGCGGCGGATGGATGCGCGCTATCGCGCCAGTGACGGCAAGCCGCGCTTCGTGCACACCTTGAACGGCTCAGGCACAGCCGTCGGCCGCGCGTTGATCGCAGTCATGGAAACCTATCAGCAGGCCGATGGTTCTATTGCCGTGCCCGATGTGTTGCAGCCCTATATGGGCGGTGCCAAGGTCGTCTCGTCGGATCGCTAACGTCTCGATTGCCGAAGTTTCTGCCACACTATGCGATTTGTTTCGACGTGAGGCCGCGATGGCTGTTGCGAAGCCGGCGCACGCGAGTATCTTGGTTTTTTGATTGTGCCCAAGTGCATTTTGAAATGCATTTTGAAGCGCATTTTTTCGGAAACGGCGAAAGCCTATGGCTCTGCACCGCGACATTTACTGGGTGGGCAAACAATGGGCGGTAACAGGCCACGGCGTTCAGGCCTGCAATCAAAAACAGAAGGGCCAATTCTATATTGAGGCGTCACGGTTGTGGGAAGACGGCGTTCAGGACGCTGTGCGCGGCTTGAGCTGGGTCAATCTGGAAGATTTCGACAAGGCGATCACAGCCGCCCGCAAGTACTATCCCGAGCCGCCGCGAAAGGCGCCGCCACCCGTCCCGCCGGTTTTGCCGCCCATCCACATGGCGCCTGCGCCTGAACCTCAAGCGTCCAGGCTCGCCACGCCTAAATTCGATATGCCGAAATTCGATATGCGGTTCGAAGGAGTGCCGGCAAAGCTTCGGCCGGTATGGCGCATCCGCATCCGCGGCGACGGACGACCGAGCCAATAATCGAACCCGGTGCCATGGGCTGAAAGAAAATTTTTGCAACCAAAACAACAAGTTTTCTTTCGAACTACTGGTTTGCCTCTCCCTCGATAGCCGGATAAGACCACGCCTGCGGAAAACGATCGAAGAGGGCCGCTCGAGCGATGCGAATTTTATGCACCAATGACGACGGCATTCACGCGCCGGGCCTGAAGGTGGTCGAGGAGATCGCGCGGAAGTTGTCCGATGACGTCTGGGTGGTCGCGCCGGAATTGGATCAATCCGGCGTCTCGCACTCGCTGTCACTCAATGACCCGCTTCGTTTGCGCGAAATAGGTCCTCGCCATTTCGCTGTCCGGGGTACGCCGACCGACTGCGTCATCATGGGTGCGCGCCACATCCTCGGAGATAAGCGGCCGGATCTCGTGCTCTCGGGGGTCAACAAGGGACGCAACGTCGCCGAAGACGTCGTCTATTCCGGCACCATTGCAGGCGCACTCGAAGGCACCATCCTTGGCCTGCCGTCGTTTGCACTGTCGCAGGAATTCAGCCTGGAGACGCGCGACAAGCCGCTGTGGGAGACGGCCTTGCATTTCGGCCCATCAATCCTGCGCAAGGTGATCGATGCCGGCGTGCCAAAAGACACCGTGATCAACGTCAACTTTCCGGCGTGCACGGCGGATGAGGTGGCTGGCGTTCGCGTGACCCGGCAGGGCAAACGCAATTTGGGGTTCCTGAAAATCGACCAGCGCCGCGACGGCCGCGGCAATCCGTATTTCTGGATCGGCTTCGAGCGGCTGGCCAAGGTCGACGTTCCGGCCGAGGGAACGGATCTCTGGGCGCTGGCGTCGCGCTATGTTTCGGTGACGCCGCTACGGCTCGACCGCACCGACGAGGCATTTTCTGCCGCACTCGCATCGACGCTGAAGTAACGCCGACGCCGCAAGCGCGCAAAATCTTATCCCGCTTCAGGCCGCGGTGTGATTGAGCGTCTGATCGATCATGCGCGCCAAGGTTTCGATCTGGAAGGGTTTTTGCAAGGCTGGCCGGCTGCGGTATTCGGCCGGAAGCCCAGACGATCCATAGCCGGTCGCGAAGATGAACGGGCGGTTGCGGGCCGCAAGGACGTCCGCCACCGGCGAAATGACCTTGCCGTTGACGTTGACGTCGAGGATGGCCAGATCGAATTCAGCGGACTGCGCAAGCTTGAGGGCTTCGCCGATCTCCCCGGCCTCGGCGACAACGCTGTAGCCGAGTTCTTCCAGCATGTCGGCTACCATCATCCTGATCATGACCTCGTCTTCGACGAGGAATACCGATCCGCCTGACGTCCCTGCCGCACCCATCCTTGGAATCCCTGCAAATCTCGAAACAAAGCATCGCAAATATCGACATCGGGCGCAATCTCGACCTGTCCGGGTGCCCGGGGAACACGCAATTGAGATGATATGTTTCTTAGAATCGGAGTGTTTGTGGCATCAAAGGGTGGGGAAATCAGCTCTTCGCCGCTAGGCCAGATATTGGACCCAAATGCCCGGTTCCCAAAACCCGCCCCAGAAGATGATGTTTCAGCTCGGCCTGCGGCGGCGCGGGATCAGCGATCAGGCGGTGCTGCGCACAATGGAGGATGTGCCGCGCGAAATGTTTGTCGAGTTGGCCGACCGCGGCGACGCCTACCGGGACACGGCGCTCGGCATCGCTTGCGGGCAGACCATCAGCCAGCCCTTTGTCGTGGCCTACATGACCGAACAACTGAGTTTACAGAAATCCCATCAGGTGCTCGAGATAGGCACCGGCTCGGGTTATCAGGCGGCTATTTTGTCCAGGTTATCCGCCCACGTGCTGACGATCGAACGGTATCGAACCCTGGCGGAACGTGCCCGGGAGCGGCTTGCTCAACTCGGCTATGACAATATCGAGGTGATGCTGGGGGACGGCTTTGACGTCCCCGAAGGCGCCGGCAATTTCGACCGCATCATCGTGACGGCGGCGATGGAGCAAATTCCGGACGCACTTGCACAACGGCTCCAGCCGGAGGGTATTTTGATCGCGCCGGTCGGCCCGCTTCACGGTGTCCAGACCCTTGTCCGCATGGTCAGGACCGAAGCCGGATTCGAACGCAAACAGCTTGTCGATGTGCGCTTTGTGCCGGCGTTACCCGGTATCGCGCGGGAGCTGTAAACAGGCGGATCGGCTTTCCCGCCAACGTCTTAATCGCTGACCTTAAGCGGTTGTTTACTCGGTGCGTGTTTACTCAAAATATTGTTTTGTTGCGTACGAGTGAGTAACCATGTCCCGTGCCGTCGAGTTGCGTTGCTCGCGTCGCGTGCTGCATTTCGCGGTACTGGCGCTGATGTCGATCGGTTTTGCTGGTTGCAGCGCCGACATGTCGACACGTGTTGCCCAAGATCCCTTTGCCTCCCGGCCCGAAGCCACGGCGTCGGTGCCGACGTCGCAGGTTGAACGCCGCGATCTTCCGCAATACGCGCGGCCCCAGCCGCAATACCAGTCCCAGAATGTCCCGCCGGCGATCTCGCCGCCGCAGTCCTATCCCCCGGCAAGCTCGGGCGTTTCTGGAGGCGGTCGTGGAATTGGGTCCTATACGCCTCCGGCCCATCCAATTGAAACGACCGGCAGCGTTCCGCATTCTGTTGCGGCTGTGCATCCCCAGGGCACGACCATCATTGTCGGCACCAGCGACACGCTCGAGATTTTAGCGCGCCGCTACAACGTGACGCCTGCCGCTATCCTTCAAGCCAACGGTTACAAGGGGCCGCGCGTCCTTTCGCCGGGACAGCAGCTGATCATTCCGCGTCCAGCAGCGGTAGCCGCCGCTCCCGCGATGTCGGCACCCGCCAGCAAGCCGGTCATGACCGCTGTGGCCGCGCCATCCGTCCATGTCGTCAACCACGGCGACACGCTGATGAGCATCGCGCGCCGCAACCACATCTCCGCGGGCGAACTCGCCAGGGCCAATGGCCTGGATGCGGGTGCGAAGCTCAAGATCGGCATGAAGCTTAACGTGCCGGTGAAGGCATCCGCCGCCAACGCTCCAGTAGTGCAAGCAGCGACGGCCCCGGTGCCGCCCGCGACCAAAATGGCCGCCGTTGCGCCCGATCCCCAGCAAAAGGCGCGGTTGGCGCAAACGACGAGTGTCGAGGAAGCCCAGGCTGTTGAAGCTCCCGTGAAGAGCGGCGAGGCGACCGGTGCCTTGCCAACCTTCCGCTGGCCGGTCCGGGGCAAGGTGATCGCGGGCTACGGCGCCAAGACCAACGGCAAAGCCAATGACGGCATCAACCTCGCGGTGCCGGAAGGCACGCCGGTGAAGGCGGCCGAAGACGGCATCGTCACTTACTCCGGAAATGAGCTGAAGAATTACGGCAACCTCGTGCTCGTGCACCATTCAAACGGCTACGTCACGGCCTATGCCCACGCCAGCGAACTTCTGGTGAAGCGTGGCGACACCATCAAGCGCGGCCAGGTCATCGCCAAGTCGGGACAATCAGGCGATGTCGGTTCGCCTCAGCTTCACTTTGAAATCCGCCGGGGTACGGCGCCGCTCGATCCGCTCCAGTTCCTCAACGGAGCTTGATCCGTACCCCCAGCCGGCCTGCCAGTTCCTGTGTGAACTGCCAGGCCACACGGCCTGAGCGGGAGCCGCGCGTGGTCGACCATTCCAGGGCCTCGCGTTCAAGCTCCTCTTCGTCGAATTTGATGCCGAAATGGCTGCAATAGCCTTTCACCATGGCCAGGTATTCATCCTGGCTGCAGCGGTGGAAGCCGAGCCAGAGGCCGAAGCGATCCGATAGCGAAACCTTTTCTTCGACCGCTTCGCCGGGATTGATTGCGGTGGAGCGTTCGTTCTCGATCATCTCCCGTGCCAGCAGATGCCTGCGGTTGGAGGTGGCATAGAGGATCACGTTGTCGGGACGGCCCTCGATGCCGCCCTCCAGCACGGCCTTCAGCGACTTGTAGGAAGCGTCATTGCCGTCGAAGGAAAGATCGTCGCAGAACACGATGACGTGGAACGGGGCGTTGCGCAGGATGTCCATCAGCGCCGGCAAGGTCTCGATATCCTCGCGATGAATCTCGATCAGTTTCAACCGCTCTGCCGGCTTGCGATCGCGGTTGATGCTCGCATGAGCCGCTTTCACCAATGAGGATTTGCCCATGCCCCGCGCGCCCCATAACAGCGCATTGTTGGCAGGAAGGCGGTTGGCGAAACGTTCGGTATTCTCGATCAGGATATCGCGCATCCGGTCGATGCCCTTGAGCAGGCCGATATCCACGCGGCTCACATGCGGGACAGGCGCAAGCCGTCCGTCGGGATGCCAGATAAAGGCATCGGCGTGATGCAGGGCGTCGCCACCGCCCGACGCAGGCGCGCCTGCCGCAAGGTTGGCCGCGATGGTTTCGAGGGCTAGCGCAATTCGCTCCGCCGTGTCCTGCCCTGAGGATAGGTCAGCGCGTTTGGTGGCCGATCGCGGAGCGGTCGGCCGGTTGGCCTTCCGAGCGGGACGCGGGTTTTTTTTCGCTGGCTTTTTCGGCATCTTTGGCCTTTCTGACGGCGAACCCTTAACGGGCCTTGCGGGGGCTCGCAAGCGGCCCAAATGAGGGGGGTGTGAGGGGGCTTGCGGCGTTGCAATTGGGCCGCTGGCCGCTATAGTCCGCGCGAAATTTGCCCCGGATCGGCCAAGCGCCAGGCGTGCGCTTTGCGGTCACCACCTTCCAAGGATTGAACGAATGCTGTTTACCCCAGCGTATGCGCAGGCCGCAGCCGGCGGCGATCCCAATAACCTTTTGACATCCCTTCTGCTGCCGATGTCGTTGGTCTTCGTCATCTTCTATTTCCTGCTTCTGAGGCCCCAGCAGAAGAAGGTGAAAGATCACGCGGAACTCGTGAAGAACATCCGCCGCGGCGACACCGTCGTCACGACCGGCGGCCTTGTCGGCAAGGTCACCAAGGTCGTGGACGATGATCAGATCGAGTTCGAAATCTCCGACGGCGTTCGCGTCCGCCAGATGCGGCAGATGATCTCAGGCGTTCGCGCCAAGGGAGAGCCGGCCAAGGAGAAGGGCGATCTCGGCAAAGACGAGACAGCCGCGGGCTGATATATCGGGCACGCCTTCTCTCTGGATCTGACGAGTCAACTCAATGCTGTATTTCACACGCTGGAAGGCGCTGGCGATTATCCTGACCGCGCTCGTGGTGTGCCTGTGTGCCGTGCCGAATTTTTTTCCCGAGTCCCGGGTAAAGACCTGGCCGCTTTGGGCGCAGCGCCATCTGGTCCTCGGTCTCGACCTGCAAGGCGGCTCGTATCTGCTGCTCGAAGTCGATTCTAATTATGTCAAGAAAGAGAAGCTCGATCAGATCCGGGACGATGCCCGTCGCGTGCTGCGCGAAGCGAGGATCGTCTATACCGGGCTTAACGTGCGCAACGACGCGGTCGAAGTGCACATCACCAAGGATACCGATCAGCAGGCGGCCTTAAGCAAGTTGCGTGATCTGTCGCAACCGCTCGGCGGCCTGCTCGGCTCCAACGGCCAGCGCAGCCTGGAAGTGGCCGACGCCGGCAATGGCACGGTCCGCCTGACAGTGCCGCAGGCGGCGATTACTGACCGGATCCGCCAGACCATCGAACAATCGATCCAGATCGTGGAAAAACGCGTCAACGAACTCGGCACCGTGGAGCCGGTGATTCAACGTCAGGGGACCGATCGCATTCTGGTGCAGGTGCCGGGTTTGCAGGACCCCACGCGTCTGAAGGAACTGCTCGGCAAGACCGCCAAAATGGAATTCCGCATGGTCGATGAGGCCGTGCCGCCGGATGCGGCCGTGCAGGGAAGGATACCGCCGGAAGATGAACTCTTGTCGGAGGTGACGGGGCAGAAGCTCGTCATCAAGAAGCAGGTACTGGTTTCCGGCGGTGATTTGAGCGACGCGCAGACATCGTTCGATCAACGCACGAGCGAACCCGTTGTGAGTTTCAAATTCAATTCGTCCGGGGCGCGAAAGTTTGCGCAAGCCACGACCGAAAATGTCGGGCAGCGCTTTGCAATCGTGCTGGATAACCAGGTGATCTCGGCGCCCGTCATCCGCGAGCCGATCATCGGTGGGCAAGGCCAGATCTCCGGCAGCTTTACCGTTCAGTCTGCGAACGATCTTGCGATCCTGTTGCGCGCCGGCGCGCTGCCGGCGCCGCTGACAGTCATAGAAGAGCGCACGGTCGGTCCGGGTCTTGGTCAGGACTCGATCGAAAAGGGCGAATTGGCCGCCTATGTCGGCTCGATCCTGGTTGTCGTCTTCATGCTGGTGACTTATCGGCTCTTTGGCGTATTCGCCAACATCGCCGTGGCCATCAATGTCGCCATGATCTTTGGTCTCTTGTCGCTGCTCAACGCCACGCTGACCTTGCCGGGCATTGCCGGCATCGTGCTGACCGTCGGTATTGCGGTCGACTCCAACGTGCTGATCTATGAGCGCATCCGCGAGGAATTGCGTGGCGGACGCACCGCGATTGCGGCGATCGACGCCGGCTTCAAGAGGGCGTTGGCGACCATTCTCGATTCGAATATCACCACCTTCATCGCCGCTGCGGTGCTGTTCATGATCGGCACCGGTCCGGTGCGCGGCTTCGCCGTGACGCTTGGCATCGGTATCATCACCACGGTGTTCACCGCCTTCACTCTTACTCGCCTGATTGTGGCGTGGTGGGTGCAGTGGAAGCGGCCGAAAATCGTGCCGATTTGAAAGTCCGGAGCCGGCTGTGACCACTACTCAATTCGTTCTCATCGCTCTCGGCGTCCTGATTGCCGTGCTGACTTTGGTCAGCGCGCTCGGCTTGCTGCCGTCGCTGCGCATCGTTCCCGACGACACGCATTTCGACTTCACCCAGTTTCGCCGCATCTCGTTCCCGATCTCGGCGACGCTCTCGATTGTTGCGATCGTGCTCTTCTTCACGCATGGGCTGAATTTCGGCATCGACTTCAAGGGTGGCACGTTGATGGAAGTGCGGGCGAAGTCTGGCACGGCGGATATTGCGTCGATGCGCGCCGCGTTGAACGGGCTTGGCCTTGGCGACGTTCAGTTGCAGCAGTTCGGCGGTCCCGAGGAGGCCTTGATCCGGGTTGCCGAACAGCCCGGCGGCGACCAGGCGCAACAGGAAGCCGTTCAGAAAGTGCGTGGAGCCCTCGGCGATTCCGTGGAATACCGCCGCGTTGAGGTGGTGGGTCCGCGTGTGTCCGGCGAACTTCTTGGCTGGGGTATGGCGGGCCTGATGCTCGCGATCGGCGCCATCCTGATCTATCTCTGGTTCCGGTTTGAATGGCAGTTCGCACTCGGCGCCATGATCGCCAACGTCCACGACATCGTGCTCACGATTGGCTTCATGTCGATCTCGCAGGTCGACTTCGACCTCACCAGTATCGCCGCATTGCTGACCATTCTGGGTTACTCCTTGAACGATACCGTCGTCATTTATGACCGCATCCGCGAAATGCTCCGCCGCTATAAAAAGATGCCGATGCCGGAGCTGCTCAACGAGTCCATCAATTCAACACTGTCGCGTTCCATCATCACCCACGTCACGGTCACGCTGGCGCTCCTGGCGCTGCTGTTGTTCGGTGGCAATGCGATCCACAGTTTCACGGCCGTGATGATGTTCGGCGTGGTGCTGGTCGGCACCTATACGTCGATCTTCATCGCCGCGCCGATCCTGATCTATCTTGGCGTCGGCACCAACCGCACTGACGCGCCGGATATGCCCACGAAGAAGTGACGCGGGCATGATCCCGACCCGAAGGCCCGCGTTTGCGTCAAGTGGAGACCGGTTTTCGGACAAGATCATGCCTGAACAAGCCAATGACCGCTCGGATATGCTGCATCTTCCGAGGTCAGCGCCGATCGACGCTTACGGAAAAGGCGGCTTCGCCTTCGCCGATATGTCGCATCGGGGTTCGCTCCTGTGCCTGCCGGACGCGATCTGGGCCTGGCCGGTGACGAAAGCAGCCGAGATCGACGAATACTCGCTTTCGCGCGTGTTTGCCGCCGCAAACGGTATCGATACCTTGCTTGTCGGCACCGGCATGGATGTCTGGGTTGCACCTCGTCGGTTACGGGAGGCGTTGCGCGCCGTTCACATCGGACTCGATTTTATGCAAACGGGGCCGGCCATCCGTACCTACAACGTCATGATCGGCGAGCGGCGGCGCGTCGCCGCGGCGCTGATCGCGGTGCCATGAACGCTGCCGGCGACGACAGAAGCGCGGCCGGCCATTGTGCCGAACTCGTCCGCGCGCACGACTTCAGCCGCTATGCGTCCACTCTGTTCGTATCGGCGCCGGAGCGGAGAGCGCTGCTGGCGCTGTATGCCTTCAATGTTGAGATCTGCCGGGTCCACACCCAGGTGAGCCAGCCTCTCCCGGGCGAGATAAGGCTGCAATGGTGGCAGGACGTGCTCGCGGGGCAGGGCCATGGTGGCGTCGAAGGCAATCCCATTGCTGCCGAACTGCTGTTGGCGATCCGCAGCTACCGCCTGCCGGTCGAGCGGTTCTCACGCCTGATCGAGGAGCATCAGTTTGATCTTTACAACGATCCGATGCCGACCATGGCGGCTCTCGAGGGCTATATCAACGATACGTCGTCTGCCCTGTTTTCGCTGGCCGCGGCGGTAATGGGACCGCCATCCAGCGAGGTCGAGCATCTGGCGCGCCATGCGGGACTGGCGCAGGGTCTGGTTCAGGTGATAGCTTCGCTGCCGCTCGATGCCGCGCAGCGCCGGCTCTTTGTGCCGCAACAGGTGTTCACGAAGCACGGCTGCGACCCCGAAGACGTATTCGCGGGTAAGCAAACGCCGGGGCTGCGCGACGCATTGGACGACGTTATCGGCGAGGCGCGGGCGCATTTCGACGCGGCCTATGCGCTGCTGACGTCGGTAACGTCGGAGGTTCGACCGGCTTTTCTGACATTGGCGCAGGTCAGGCGCGACCTTGCTTCACTGGCGCGAGCCGACAATGATCCCTTTGTCGTGCGGCCGCCGTCGCGGTTGAAGACGCTGTGGGTGCTATGGCGCGCGTCGCGCTCGCGCGCTTTCGTCTTCTGATCGGTTCAAATCCGTTGAATCGAAGTTGAAGCGGTCCTGGAAATTTTTCCTTGTATCGAAGATATCTTTCAAAAAAGCGCGGTCGGGTTCGCTCGTTACCATAGTCTCGATCAGATCGAGTTGATTGGTCGCAACCAATTGCAGCAGTCCAATTCTAGGCTTTCCGCTGGCGTCGCGCGGCAACGCTTTGACGATCTGGATGTGCTCTGGCGGTTTTGGGCCGCCGGCCGTGGCCAATTCGCCCCGCAACTCGGTCTCCAGCGCTGTCCGATCGGATTCGACGAAGGCATAAAGGCCAACGCCGGCGCGACGGTCGGGGAAGGCGACGATGGCGGCATCGCGCACGGCCGGATTTCTCCTGATTTCCTGCACGAGCACTGGCGCGTCGTTGACGAGACGCCGGCCGCCACCTTCGCGATCGGTAAAATTGAACAGGCCGCGCGTGACGGCTTTATAAACTTTCTTGCCGGTCGCCAGCCATACCCTGGCAACCAGAGACTTGCGGGCGATGATCTTGCGTTCCTTCGGCGTCAGCGCCGCGGGCGTGTAGCTGCGCTTGAGCTTTAAAAGATGCCGAAGATCTTCATAGGCAGCGATGCGAAACAGCCGGCTGCGCTTTCGAAAGCATGCCGCCAACTGGAAGTCGGTCATATAAGCACTGCCGTCACGCCCGACCAGCCAGTTCTGTTCCTTGGCAAGGTCGTTGTGGCAGACGCCGGCGCGATGCAGACGTCGCAACGCTTGTTTGGCGGAACGAAAGTAAGCGACGTCGCCAGCCGGCTTGACCAGATGCATCGCCACGCCGTCGATGAAACCGCGCACCAGCGCCTGCCGGCCGGCCCACAGCAATTCTGGTCCGACATGGAGGTCACGCGCCACCGCCAACGCATGCCGCTCGCGCCGGAATAAATGACGCGCGACCAGGTACGACCACCACGGCACCTGGTCGATCCGGCGCAGAATCGCGTCGACCTCGCCGTTCGGCGTGCGAAAGCGTCCGCGCTCGATGGACGAAAACACGTCGCGTTTGAGCAGGACGCCTTCGATCCATTGCGCCGACAAAATCTCAGCGTCGTCCTTTGGCAAACTCATGAGACGCTCACGCCGCTGCGGCCAGCCGCAAGTGATCGGCAATCCAGCGATCGATCTCCGCCAGCGCCCGCGCGCTGAGGGCCTGGCGCTTGGCAATCGCCTTTTCGTTGCCGCGCAGCCGCGTTCCGTCCGGCTTTCGTGTCGGCGGGTTCGCGAGTGGCGGAAACAATCCAAAATTGATGTTCATCGGCTGGAACGAGCGGGGGCCGTTGTCGATCGTTTCCAGATGACCGCCAGTGATATGTCCGAGCAGAGAGCCGAGCGCCGTCGTCGGGGGCGGCGACGGTAACGCACGGCCATGTGCGTCGGCTGCTGCCGAGAGTCCGGCGATCAGGCCGATGCTGGCCGACTCGACGTAACCCTCGCAGCCGGTCATTTGCCCGGCGAAGCGCAATCGAGGCGCCGCCCGCAGCCGCAGCTGCGAGTCCAACAGCTTTGGCGAATTCAGGAACGTATTGCGGTGCAGGCCACCGAGGCGTGCGAACTCGGCATTTTCAAGTCCTGGAATCATTCGGAAGATGCGTTGCTGCTCGCCGTACTTCAGCTTGGTCTGGAAGCCTACCATGTTGTAGAGCGTGCCGAGTTTGTTGTCCTGGCGCAGCTGCACGATGGCATAGGCTTTCACGGTAGGGTCATGCGGGTTCGTCAACCCGACTGGCTTCATCGGGCCATGGCGCAACGTCTCCGGGCCGCGCTCAGCCATGACTTCAATCGGAAGGCACCCGTCGAAATAGGGCGTGTTGGTTTCCCATTCTTTGAAATCGGTCTTTTCGCCAGCGATCAATGCGGCGACGAAATCTTCGTATTGCATCTTCGTCATCGGGCAGTTGATGTAATCGGCCCCCGTGCCACCAGGACCGACCTTGTCATAGCGCGACTGAAACCACGCCTTCGACATGTCGATGCTGTCACGATGCACGATTGGCGCGATCGCATCGAAAAACGCCAGCGCCTTCTCGTCCGTCAGTCCGCGGATGGCATCGGCCAGCGGCGCCGAGGTGAGGGGGCCGGTCGCGATAACGACGTTGCCCCAGTCGGCGGGCGGTAGTCCATCGACTTCGCCGCGTTTAAGCTCGATCAGCGGGTGATCCTCCAGCGCCCTGGTGACCGCGGCCGAAAAGCCGTCGCGATCGACCGCGAGCGCCCCGCCAGCCGGGACCTGGTTGGCGTCAGCGGCCCGCATGATCAGCGATCCGAGCTGGCGCATTTCGGCGTGGAGCAGTCCCACCGCATTGTTGGCGGCGTCGTCGGAACGAAACGAATTTGAACAGACAAGTTCGGCAAAGCCGTCCGTTCGATGGGCCTCCGTCATCCGGTCAGGTCGCATCTCATGAAGAATGACGCGAACACCCGCGTTGGCAGCCTGCCAGGCGGCTTCCGAGCCGGCGAGACCACCGCCGATCACGTGAATAGGTTCCAATGGAAGAGCGCTTGTCATACGGCACAGGTAGCGCGTTTCACGCGGGAGTGGAATGCGCGCGTCGGCTACAAACGACAACGCCCGCCATCGGCGGGCGCTCCATCTTCAGCGGTTCGATATTTCAGCTGTTGTAATTACCGGCTGCAACGCGCGGAATGTCCGAGCGATCGAGTCCAATATCAGCCAGTTCCCGATCGCTGAGCGAGGACAGCTCAGCGACATTGCGCTGATAGTCGCGGAAAGCCTGGATCATTCGGATGAGCGAGAGCAGCATGGGGTAGTCTCCTTGAATTCTTGATTCAGTCCTTAGTTAAAGCTGAATCGCTGAACCCAATATAGATCTCGATATTGCAGTGCAGAACCCTAAATGCTGCGATGCAGCTAATCAACCAGTGCATGGCTTCTCAAGAATTGACTAACTATTCGGCTTAGGTTGTCCAAAAGGTCCTCAGGTCCAGTTGCGGCTAGAAAACGGTTCTTTTTGAGCCATTTATCCCGAGCTGCGCAAGCCGAATGTGGGCTTTTCGAAGTAGAACTGCTTTCAGCGCCTCGAGATTCCGCGCGTTTAAGCATACCTCATGACGATACAAAGAAGTGAATAGATAATCACTTTATATCGCAGCGCTTATGGCGCGTGGGCAAGCTGCGTGGCGAAGGAGGCAACCGTCCGGGAATAGACGTCACTCTTGTTCCACTCCTGGAGGACAGGGAAGTTGGGGCTTCCCGGTTGCCAATCCTTGCCCTTTTGCCAACCGTGGCTCGCCAGGAAGTTGGCGGTGGAGGCAAGAACATCAGGAGCGCTGCGCAGCAGGTCGCGCTTGCCGTTGGCGTCGAAGTCGACAGCGTATTTGACGTAGTTCGACGGCATGAACTGGGTCTGGCCGATTTCGCCGGCCCACGCGCCGTGCATGTCTGCTGCACTCATGTCACCGCGATCGATGATGCGGAGCGCATCCAGCAGTTCGCCCCGGAACAGCTCCGCGCGGCGGCAATCATAGGCCAGCGTCGCCAGCGATCTGAGGGTCGGAAACTTGCCGATATTGACGCCGAAATCAGTCTCGAGTCCCCAGATCGCAACCAACACCTCGCCGGGCACGCCATAGGTATCTTCGACCCTCGACAGTACCGAGCCGTATTGCTTCAGCATGTTTGAGCCGCGGGTCAGCCGCGGCGGCACCATGCGTCCGGAAAACTGCTCGAAGGTTTGATCGAAGACCTTTTGGGAATGATCACGGGAAAGCACGCTCTGATCGAGCGTTATGCCGTTAAGGCTTGAGGCGATCGTCGCCTGCGAAATCCCTTTCGAGGCGGCCTCGGCCTTAAACTCATCCAACCAGCTCTGGAAGTTACCGGCACCACACGGCACCGCGGCTTGCGCCCCAGTCGCCGATATAGCCATGCCCAGGCCCACCGCAAGGACGCAACCGAAAAACCACCGATGTCGCAACCGAATCGCCTTCCGCGCTGAGGAACAGGTACGCGATATGTCGGGCGCAACCGCGGCCAAAACAAGGCTTACGCTGCGTTGCGATGGAGCTATCTAGCAAACTGCCGGTGGATCGTCACCGGCAGTTTGATTGTTTCTGTTTATGCGCCGTTCTTACGCCGCCAGGGAAACAGGTTGGCGGGAAAATCCGCAGCCGGACGCTTTTCGCGCGACGGACGCGGCGGAGCGGGGCGTTGGAAGGGATCCGGCGCGATCACCTTGCGATAAAGATGCCAGGTGGCGTGACCCAGCAGCGGGATCACGACCGCGAGACCGAGAAAGAACGGGATCGATCCTGCCACCAGTAATGCGGCAACGATCAGGCCCCAGGCCGCCATGGCAGCCGGGTTGGCTGCAACGACGCGAAGCGACGTCACCATAGCCTCTCCCGCACTGGCGTGACGATCGAGCATCAACGGGAAGGAAACCACGCTGACGCACAGCGCCACCAGCGCAAACACGAAGCCGACGCCGCAGCCAACCACGATCAGCCACCAGCCCTCCGGCGTCGTCAACACGCGCCGTGCGAAATCAGGAACCTCGGCGGCGGATCCGTACCCGAACGCATCGACGTAAATCGCTTGCGCAGTTACAATCCAGGTCGCGAACAACACATAGAGCAACAGGCCCAGTAACTGTATGGAGCCGAATGACGGCGAACGAAACACGTCAATGGCGTCCCAGGCCGTGGCTTCCTCGCCCTTCTCGCGGCGGCGGCTGAGTTCATAAAGCGGGAGCGCAGCAAGTGGACCCAACAGAGCGAAGCCTGCGGCGAGCGGGAACAACAGCGGCAAGATGGAATAGCCGAGCGTGGTTCGGGCGAGCACAAGGCCGAGCACCGGATAGATCACGCACAAAATGACGGCGTGGGTTGGTACCGCCTTGAAATCCTCCCAGCCGAGCCGCAACGCGTCGTGCAGATCGGACAGGCCGATCCGGCGAATGATGGGACCTGCAGTATCTTGAGCTGGCTGAGCCAGCGGTGGCGCATTGCCTGAGTATATGTCGGCCATGGTCGCACTCTCCCTTGAGGCGGCGGTCCGCGTTGGCGCCGAAAAAAGAAGACGCACGAGACCGTCCGCGCGATAGATCACGATCAGGCCAGACGCGAAGACAGGGAACCCGGAACTGGCCGTGTCGCGAACTCAACCCTGATCCTACTCTGATTTGCTTGCGTTGTCTCTCACGCTAAGGTGACGCCGGCAGGTGAAGTCCGCGCACGGGTATTCGCTTAATTTGAATGGCTTTGCAGCAGCTTCGCGGTGCAACAGAGCGCGCTTCGTGATGCATTCCGGTTGCATCTCGCGTGTCAATCCGCCGTCATTGCCGCGTAGTTTAGTCAAATCGCCGCGGCCATCCTGCATTGGCAAGGTCTGCCGGGCAGACTAAGCTTTCGTTGGTCCGGTCTGGGTGCTGCCGGAATCGAGAATAACGTGTTCACGTCTTCACAAAATCCAGGATTCATCAGGAGCAAGCGATGAGTATTTTCGGAAAAATCATGAGCGCGATCTTCGGCACCTCCGCAAGCGCAACCCCCGCAAGCGGCGGCGCAGCTGCACCGGCATCAGGCGGAGCTGCGACATCGGGCAGCGCATCGGCCGCGCCGGCGCAAACTGTCGAAGTCGCGGCGATCCTGGACAAGGCGGTCGCAGCGCAGAAGGAGAAGCTGGAATGGCGCACTTCCATCGTCGACCTGATGAAGGCGCTCAACATCGATTCCAGCTTGAGCGCGCGCAAGGAGCTCGCCCACGAACTCGGCTATACCGGCGACGCCAACGATTCTGCATCCATGAACATCTGGCTGCACAAGCAGATGATGGCCAAGCTTGCCGCGAACGGTGGAAAGTTGCCCGCTGACGTGAAGTGGTGATCTGATTTTCATAGGCTGCTTTTTCATATGGTGAAGGCCCGCGATTTCGCGGGCCTTTTTCATGCCTTCGTTGCAATCGCGATGTCTTGCCGATCCGGGGGGCGGGCGGTAGATAGCTCCGCAACACCAACAAGAATTCGGAGCACGCGCATGGAAACCGTCGATCGCAGGACCCTTCTGGCCACCGGTGCGCTGGCGCTGGCGGGAACGGCTGCCGCGAGCGGTTCGGCTGAGGCTCAAGCGGGTGCGAAACCGATCTTCGAGGTGCCGGCCGTCACCATCCCGATTGCCGGCGAGAGGGACGTGTTTCCGGTTCGCCGCATCTATTGCATCGGACGTAACTACGCCGCGCACGCGCTGGAACGCGGCTCTGACCCGACGCGAGAGCCGCCGTTCTTCTTCCAGAAGCCGACCGATGCGATCCAGGTTGTCGCTCCCGGCACGGTCGTGGATCACCCTTATCCCTCGCTCACCAGGAATTATCACCACGAGGTTGAACTGGTGGCCGCATTGAAATCCGGCGGCGCCAATATCCCGGCCGACAAGGCGCTCGATCATGTCTACGGTTACGCGCTTGGTCTCGACATGACACGGCGCGACTTGCAGAACGGCATGGCGGCGGAGAAGAAGCCGTGGGAGATCGGCAAGAGTTTCGATCATGCCGCCGTGATCGGGCCGATCCATCCCGTCAGCAAGACCGGGCATTTCACCAAGGGCGCGATCTCGCTTGCGATCAACGGCAATGTCCGCCAGGCCTCGGACCTCGACAAGATGATCTGGAGCGTCGCCGAGCAGATCGCGAAGCTCTCGGAAGCCTTCGAGCTGAAGGCCGGCGACATCATCTATTCCGGCACGCCCGAGAACGTCGGCCCCGTGGTCAAGGGCGACGTGCTGCTCTGCAAGCTCGACGGCTTGCCGGACATGTCGATCCGGATCGTGTGAGCTAGCCCACCATGTCAGCATATTCCGGGTGCTTGCTCAGGTAATCGACGACGAAGCCGCAAGCCCCGATCACCTTGCGGCCGTCGGCGCGGATCAGCGCGAGTGCGCCTTCGACCAGTTGTGAGGCGATGCCATGGCCCCGCAAGGCGGGCGGGGTCTCGGTGTGGGTGATGATCACGGCCGACGGCGCAAGTCGGTAATTGGCGAAGGCGATGCCGCCATCCACATCAAGCTCAAAACGGCGTTGCGCCTTGTTGTCGCGAACCAATGCCATGCAAGAGACTCTAGCGTTTCAGGAGATCGGCATATTCGGGATTCTTGTCGATATAGGCTTTGACGAACGGGCATTGCGGAATGACCTTCAAGCCGTCGGCCCGCACCTGATCGAGTGCGCCCTTTACCAGCTGCGAACCGACACCTTTGCCGCCGAGTTCCTTCGGGACGTCGGTATGAATGAAGGTGATCACGCCGTCTGACACCTTATAATAGGTCGCGGCGAGATGGCCGTCGACCACGAGTTCGTAGCGATGTTGCGCAGGGTTGTTGACCACCTCAGCCATGAAAAGTTCGTTTCTTTTGTTTACAGATTTGTTCTGCCTAGATTATCAAGCCGGGCCGATCCCGACCACCATTTAAGGATAATCCCATGAAACTTGTTCTCTCGCTTCTCGGCGTTGTCTTGCTCATCGTTGCCGCGGTCTATTTCCTGATGCCGGCGGATCAATTGCCGGGCTTTATGCCGGGACATGATGCCGGCGTGATGCGTGTTCATGCCAAGCATGGCATCGTGGCTGGCGTTGCCGGCGTCGTGTTGCTGGTGGCGGGATGGTGGATGGGCCGCCGGTGAGGACCTGCGCTGCTGCCGATCTTTCTACAAAATCAATTCAGTGAGATTCCCATCTCGCCGTAGCTGTCGGCGGTAGCGGGCCTTTCCCGTGTGTCCCTTGGGTAACCGCTACTGGCGGCCCTCGCTCAACATGCGGAGTGAGGGCCGCTCACCCGATGGCATGACGGCGCGATCTCGCGGCATAAAACGCCCGAGTTCTACAAACCCTCCGAATTAAGAGGGCGCAGGGAAAGCCGGGTGCCCAATGCACCCGCAGCTCCGCGTGCAAAAATAGAAAGCACGCGAATAAGTCCACTACAGGTTCACCGGGAGTCCCCGGCTTTCCCTGCGCAATGGTTTTAACGGCTTCCTTCGTGATCTCCTCGGTGAGCCGGGCTTTCTTGCCACCGTCGCCAGCGCGATGCAACGCATCGCCGCTCGCTTGACCTCAGCGTCGGGAGGTCAGAACCACACGACTTCGCCGTCCGCGTGCCCATCACTCGTCAGTTGACAGGCTCGTGTCCATTGCATCCCGCGCTCAACGTTCGTGACGATCGCGATACGCCCCTCTCATGAGCGCGAGACGGTTGTGATTCTGCCCTTGATTTGCGCATTCGATCAACGCCGCGACCTGCGGCAGATTGGCACGACGGGCAAATCACGTGACGTAGCCTTCAAGTTGTCAATTCACATTTGCTGAATTTTGAATCGAAGAGCGCGCGTCCACGATGGCCGTTTCGGCGCCGCAACCGTTTCCCTATTTCGACTCAATTTCGCCCGCCGACTCACCTCAGTCTGCAAACAGCGAGAACAGGGGCGATTCGCGCGCGATGGTCTACCGCGCCCCGCCATTGAATTTGGGCGAGCTGTCGTCATGGATGCCGTTGCGCTACCGAAACCAAAGCCCATGCGCATGCGAGGGCGGTCCTATGTCGCGTTCGTGTTTTCGCCTGTTGTGCCGATCATCGATTGGCTTGAGGAAGTGGACGCTACGCTCCGCCAGTCGCCGGGTTTTTTCGCCGGCAAGCCGGTGGTGCTCGATCTCTCCGCGGTCGATCTGAGCCAGAACGCGATTGCACAGCTTGTGGCGAGCTTTGAGCAGCGAAATCTTCGTATTCTCGGCATTGAGGGCGTGGATGCGGCGCGCCTCACCGCGAGCATGCCGCCTTTGCTGATGGGCGGCCGCCACTGCGTCATTCCGAACAATGAACCGAAGAAGGTCGAAGCCAAACCGAAGCCGGCGTCGCTGCTGCTCGATAGCCAGATACGTTCCGGCCAGTCGGTTGTTTTTCCTGATGGCGACATCACGATCGTGGGGTCGGTCAGTTCGGGCGCCGAAATCGTCGCAGGCGGCTCCATCCACGTTTACGGAACGCTGCGCGGCCGGGCGATGGCCGGCATCAACGGCAATTTGGCCGCGCGCATCTACTGCCAGAAAATCGAGGCCGAGCTTCTGGCCATCGATGGTTACTACCGGACTGCCGAACAGATCGATGCCGCCTCGTATGACGGACCAATGCAGGTCTGGCTCCAAGGTGACGTCGTGCAGATTACACCACTCAATTAGTTGTTTTGGGAGAGAACGAGAATGGCCAAAGTCGTTGTTGTAACGTCAGGCAAAGGCGGCGTCGGCAAGACAACTTCGACCGCCGCACTCGGGGCGGCGCTGGCGCAGATGGGAGAAAAGGTTGTCGTCGTCGACTTCGACGTGGGCTTGCGCAATCTCGATCTCGTGTTGGGCGCCGAACGGCGGGTGGTCTTCGACTTCATCAATGTCGTGCAGGGCATAGCTAATCTTTCGCAGGCTCTCATTCGCGACAAGCGTCTGGAAAATTTGTGGCTGCTGCCGGCTTCGCAAACGAGGGACAAGGATGCGCTGACGGAAGAAGGCGTCGGCAAGATTATCGCGGAGCTTCGAACGAAGTTCGACTGGATCATCTGCGACAGCCCGGCCGGCATCGAGCGGGGCGCGATGCTGGCGATGCGCTTTGCCGACGAGGCCGTCGTCGTCAGCAATCCCGAGGTGTCGTCGGTGCGGGATTCCGACCGGATCATCGGCATGCTCGATTCCAAAACCGTGAAGGCCGAACAGGGCGAACCCGTACAAAAGCATCTCCTGATCACCCGCTTCGACACTGCGCGCGCGGCACGCGGCGAAATGCTGTCGATCGAGGACGTGCTGGATATCCTGGCGACGCCGCTGCTCGGCATTATTCCCGAGAGCCAGGACGTGTTGCGTGCCTCCAATGTCGGTTCTCCCGTGACGCTGAACGACGCCAACAGCGCGCCGGCCCGCGCTTATGTCGACGCGGCGCGCCGGCTGATGGGCGCGACGATCCCGGTGACGGTGCCGTCCGCACGGAAAGGCCTGATGGACCGGTTGCTCGGACGGAGGGCCGCATGATGAATTTGCCGCGGCTGTTCGGCGGCCGCACGGCATCCGCACCCGTCGCGCGGGAGCGGTTGCAGATATTGCTGGCGCACGAGCGGGGCCTGCGCGGTCAGCCCGATCTTCTGGAGTTGCTCCGATCGGAGATCCTGGCGGTGGTTTCGCGCCATGTCGCGTTCGACCCGGAAAAACTGAATATCAGAATGGAACGGGGCAACGACGTATCGATGCTCGAGATCGATATCGAGGTGCCTAATGTAGCCGAGGGATGGCAGGCGGCGGTTGCGTGAAGAGATGCTCGCGGCGGGCGCGGTACGACTTACAGGTTTGAGCAGATGGACATGGCGCCGGTCCGTGTGCAGCCGAGACCGTGCTTGTTGGTGTAGCGGACCGTCATGTTGTCCGGCGGCGGGACGCAGATCGATGCGCCGCCGCTGTCCTGGCAAAGCATTCCGGTATCGGAGTCGATGAAGTGTCCGGCCGGAATTCCGCTCGCCGCTTGTTTGGCCGGCGGGTCCTTCAAGAGCTTCGTTGCCATCCAGCGGAAGCCTTGCGCGTTCATGCAGTCCTTGTAGGCCTGCGTCGGCGCCGCCTCGGGCGATGTGCCGGTTTGGGTGAAACAGGAGGCGCTGGCAGCCTTCGCAACCGCCAGGCTGCGATGATGACCGGCTGGCCGCAGCGTATCGTGAAACGTGATGTTGTAATGCGACGCCAGCGCGGGCGACAATGACACAATAGCGAGGGCTGCGGCGACGATGAGTTTTTTCATGAACGTTCTCCTGACGGGCGGGGAACAATCGGTCTTACAGGTTTGAGCAGATCGACATGGCGCCGGTGCGCGTGCAGTTCAGGCCGTGCTTGCTGGTGTAATGGATCGTCATGTCGGCCGGCGGCGGGTCACAGATCGATGCAATGCCGGTGTTGTGGCATATCAGTCCGGTATCGGGATCGATGAAGGATCCCTTTGGGATCGCGTATGTGGCCCGTTTGCTGGGCGGGTCTTGTACCGGCCTGGAGTAAACCCAGCGGTAGTCATGCGTTGCCATGCAATCCTTGAAGGCTTGGGTGTCCTTCGCGTCGCGCGCCAGCCCGGTCTGGCTGTAGCAGGCGTCAAGCGCGGCATCGTAAACCGCCTGCGGTCGGGGGTGACCATTTGGCCGGATGTTGTCGTGGTACATTTGGTCGTAATGCGGCGACGCCAAAGCGGGCGACAGCGACATCAGGGTGAATGTGGCGGCGAGGATGAGCTTTTTCATGTGCGTTCTCCTTGCCCATAGGTCGCCGCGAACCGAGCAGGGGTTCTGGGGATTACCGAAGTTTAAGGGGGTGGATAAGCCGGCCGTCGTCCCGGCGTTCGCGGGGACGACAAACGGTTTAAATCCCACTTCCCTCAGAAAAATGTTCCTGATATGTTCCGTGCACGTGTGAGCGTGTTACGGTGCGAGGTAGGGCATGGGTTCACGGAGAAATCGCGATATCAATCTGCCGGCGCCTTACCTGAAACGGGTCTGGATCGAGCCAACGCTCGTCCCGGATCGCGAGGCCTATCCGTTCTGCCTGCCGTTTCTGCACGACGATTTCTCACTCTCCTTCGATCGTGCCATCACCATCATCGTCGGCGAGAACGGCGCTGGAAAATCGACGCTGCTGGAGGGATTGGCTGTCATGGCGGGCTTCGACGAAGCCGGCGGCGGCAAGGGCCACAGGCCAGTCGATCATTCGATGGCCTTGGAGGAGAATGGTGGAGAACTGACCGTGGCGCTGCGCGCAAGCTGGGTGCCGAAGATCACCAACGGCTGGTTCTTCCGCGCGGAAACCTTTTTCTCAGTCGCAAGATATCTGGACGCAGTGGCAAGCCCGACGGCAGATTTCCTTTCCTATTCGCACGGCGAAGGTTTTCTGCGCTTCTTTGAGGAGCGCTGCCAGCGGCAAGGTCTCTTCATTTTCGACGAGCCGGAATCGGCGCTGTCGCCGTCACGACAGATGGAATTTTTGAAGCTGTTGTATCGGATGGACAAATCGGAGCGCTGCCAGGTGATCATGGCAACGCACTCGCCTGTGCTGATGGCCTATCCCAACGCAACGCTGCTGCAGTTCACCAAATACGGATTGGAGCCGACGACGCTCCGACAAACCGACCACTACCGCGCGATGCGCGAGTTTTTCCAGGATCCGAAGGGGTTTGTGGAAGCGGCGATTATGGAGGTCGACCTCGAGGAACGTGAGGCCGACGCCTAGAGCGCGCGGAATGAAACATGAGTTCACGAGGAAAACGCAACATCAATCTGCCAGCGCCTTACCTGAAGCGGATTTGGCTTGATCCCGCGCGCGTTCCGGATCGGGAAGCCTATCCGTTCTGCCTGCCGTTCCTGCACGACGATTTCTCGCTCGTTTTCGACCGCGCCGTCACCATCATCGTCGGCGAAAACGGCACCGGCAAATCCACGCTGCTGGAGGGTATCGGCGTGCTCGCCGGCTATGACGAGGCCGGCGGCGGCAAGGGCTACGCGACGGTCGATCATTCCTGGGCACTGGAAAAGATGGGCGGGCAACTATCGTCAGCGCTGCGGGCAAGCTGGTTGCCGAAGATCACCAACGGTTGGTTCTTTCGCGCTGAAAGCTTCTTCTCAGTGGCACGCTATCTGGACCAGATGGCGCAGGAATATCCGATGGGTGGCGGGCCGCCGCCCGACTTCCTCTCTCACTCCCATGGCGAAGGTTTTTTGCGCTTCTTCGAGGAGCGCTGCCAGCGCCAGGGCATCTTCATCTTTGACGAGCCGGAATCGGCGCTGTCGCCGTCGCGCCAGATCGAATTCCTCAAGCTGATGCGCCGGATGGACGAAAGCCGCCACTGCCAGGTGATCATGGCGACACACTCGCCCATGCTGATGGCCTATCCCAACGCGACGTTGCTGCGCCTGACCAAGGACGGGTTGGAGCCGACCACCGTCGAGCAGACCGATCACTACAAGGCGATGCGGGAGTTTATTGCCGATCCGAAGGGGTTTGTGGAAGCGGCGATTGTGGAGGGTGACCTCGATGAACGGGAAGGGGGGCGTTTAGGTCATGTTCAAACTCTCTAGGAATTCACCGTTAGTCGTAGTATGATATTGCCATGATCATGTCGTGGCGGAATTCGGTTACCCGCAAGATTTGGGATGGCGAGCGGCCTAACCAGTTTCGTGGACTAGACTTCGAGGCCGCTATCGACCTTTTGCTGGCACTGAACGTTGCGAAATCACTCGGTGATCTAAGTCCGTTGAAGAGTGTCGGTCTTCACAAGCTTAAGGGCGACCGCAAGGGACAATGGGCGATGACAGTCAACGATCGCTGGCGCATCTGTTTCGAGTTCCGCAAAGGTAATGCCCACGAGGTCGAAATCGTCGACTACCACAAAGGTTGAACATCATGGCCCCCGTCGTACACCCCGGCCGCTTGTTGAAACGCGAAATGGCGGCCCGCAAGCTGAGCGCCAACCGGCTGTCACTTGATATCGGCGTGCCCTCCGGCCGCATCACTGACATTCTTAATTCTCGCCGCGGGATCACGGCCGATACGGCCGTGCGGCTCGGCCGCTATTTCGGCAACAGCCCGCAGTTCTGGCTCGATTTGCAGGGCCAGTACGACATCGGCGTTGTCGAGCGAGAGAAGGGCGCTGAGATTGCGCGGCGCGTGCGGCCTGCCGACGCGGCATGAGGTGAATTACAGACCTGTAGGGTGGGGTGGGTAGAGCGAAGCGAAACCCGCTAATGGCGAGGACGATGGGTTTCGCTGCTCTCAACCCATCCTACGGTGAATAGAAGCGCCAATCCGATTCTTTTTGGAAAAAAAATCCAAGCATCGGATTTTCTTGAGCATACGAATGGCACGATGCGAATCTTCATGACGGTGTCCCCATCCCGAGCGTAGAATCTCATTTAGGCGAACACTAAGATCTATCGTCTCGCCAATGTACAGCGTGCCGCTTCTGTCTTGTCCGGCGATGCGGTTTAAAATTTCTGGATTATTTAAATCTCCCTCAGACGCCAAGGCTATCAATCTATAGACACCGCAATACCCATATTCTGTTTTGCGAAAATGACCGTTGTCTGGAAGATGAAATTCCCAATTCAACTCTGCGCATATGTCATTCCAGGGAGGCATTTCCCACAAGGATAAGGAGCGAAACTCTGAACCTTCCGGGGCCGCGTCTAATTCATGCCAATACGATTCAAGCTGATGAACTGATAAGCAAGACGTAGGTTCGTCGGATACGCCAAACATCTGGTTGTCCGCGCGGCAGGATCAGGATTTACGAAATCATTCACGCAAGCTTCAAAAAATTTGGATCAATCACTCCGCCGCTTCGCTCGTCCCGCTCTTCCGCGACTTGCCCGCCTTCTTCAGCACCGGCGCCAAAAACTTGCCGGTGTAGCTGCGCGGCGCCTTGACGATATCCTCCGGCGGACCCCAGGCGACGATTTCGCCGCCGCCGTCGCCGCCTTCCGGTCCCAAGTCGATCACCCAGTCGGCGGTCTTGATGACTTCGAGATTGTGCTCGATCACGACCACCGTATTTCCCTGCGACACCAACTCGTGCAGCACTTCCAGGAGCTTCTTCACGTCGTGGAAGTGCAAGCCTGTGGTCGGCTCGTCCAGGATATAGAGCGTGCGGCCCGTCGCGCGTTTGGACAGCTCTTTCGCCAGTTTGACGCGCTGGGCCTCGCCGCCCGACAGCGTCGTCGCCTGCTGGCCGACATGGATATAGTCCAACCCGACGCGGTGCAGTGTCTTGAAGGTTTCGCGCACGCGCGGCACCGCCTTGAAGAAGTCGGCGGCTTCCTCGACCGTCATGTCGAGCACGTCCGCGATCGACTTACCCTTGAACAGCACTTCCAGCGTTTCGCGGTTGTAGCGCTTGCCCTTGCAGACATCGCAGGTGACGTAGACGTCGGGCAGGAAGTGCATCTCGATCTTGATGACGCCGTCGCCCTCGCAGGCCTCGCAGCGGCCGCCCTTGACGTTGAACGAAAACCGCCCGGGCTCGTAGCCGCGCGCCTTGGCTTCGGGGAGGCCCGCGAACCATTCACGGATCGGCGTGAACGCGCCGGTATAGGTCGCCGGATTCGAACGCGGGGTGCGGCCGATCGGCGACTGGTCGATGTCGATGATCTTGTCGATATGCTCCAGCCCCTCGATCCGGTCGTGGGGCGCAGCACCCTCGCTGGCGTTGTTGAGCTTGCGCGCGATCGCCTTGTAGAGCGTGTCGATCAATAGCGTCGACTTGCCGCCGCCGGAGACGCCGGTGACGCAGGTGAACAAGCCCAGCGGAATTTCCGCCGAGACGTTCTTCAGGTTATTGCCGCGCGCGTTGATGACCTTGATGGTGCGGCGATGGTTCGGCGGCCGTCGCTCCGGAATGTCCACCGACAATTCGCCGGTGAGATATTTGCCGGTCAGCGATTTCGGATCGTGCATGATGTCGGCGGGCGTGCCTTGGGCGACGATATGGCCGCCATGCATGCCGGCGCCAGGGCCGATGTCGAGCACATGGTCGGCAAGACGAATGGCGTCTTCGTCATGCTCGACCACGATCACCGTATTGCCGAGGTCGCGCAGCCGCTTCAACGTATCGAGCAGCCGCGCATTGTCGCGCTGGTGTAGCCCAATCGAGGGTTCATCCAGCACATAGAGCACGCCGGTCAGCCCCGAGCCGATCTGAGAGGCGAGGCGAATGCGCTGGCTTTCGCCGCCGGACAGCGTGCCGGAAGAACGCGCCAGCGTCAGATAGTTCAGCCCGACATCGAGCAGGAAGGAGAGGCGCTCGCGGATTTCCTTGAGCACGCGGGCGGCGATCTCGTTCTGCTGCGCGTTCAGCGCTTTCGGTACAGTCTCGAACCATTCGCCGGCGCGGCGCACGGAAAGCTCCGAGATTTCGCCGATGTGCTTGCCGCCAATCTTGACGCACAGTGCCTCCGGCTTGAGCCGGTAGCCGTGGCAGGCCTCGCAGGGCACGTCGGAGAAATACTTCGCCAGTTCCTCCCGCGCCCATTCGCTTTCAGTTTCGCGGAAGCGGCGGTTGAGGTTGGTGATGACGCCCTCGAACGGCTTCTTGGTGTCGTAGGAACGCACGCCGTCTTCGTAGGAGAACTTGATCTCGTCCTCGCCCGAGCCGTGCAGGATCGCGGTTTGCGTTTTCTTCGGCAGGTCCTTCCACTTGGTGTCGAGCGTGAATTTGTAGAACTTGGCCAGCGCGGTCAGCGTCTGGATGTAATAGGGCGATGACGACTTCGCCCAGGGCGCGATCGCGCCCTTGCGCAGCGTCATCTCCTTGTCGGGAATGACGAGGTCCTCGTCGATATGCTGCTCGATGCCGAGCCCGCCGCAGGCGGGACAGGCGCCGTAGGGGTTGTTGAAGGAAAAGAGTCTGGGCTCGATTTCGGGAATCGTGAAGCCGGAAACCGGGCAGGCGAATTTTTCCGAAAACAGGATCCGTTCGGGTCCGCTCTTGTCGTGGATCTTGGCGGTCTTTTTCTTGTCTTCGGCTGCAGGTGCGGTGGCCGGCGCATCCGCATACTCGATCACCGCAAGACCTTCGGCGAGCTTCAGCGCGGTCTCGAAACTTTCCGCAAGCCGCTGCCCGAGGTCCGGCCGAACTACGATGCGGTCGACGACGACGTCGATATCATGCGGGAATTTCTTGTCGAGCGTGGGCGCCTCGGCGAGCTCGTGGAATTGACCGTCGATCTTGACGCGCTGGAATCCCTTCTTGAGATATTCGGCGAGTTCCTTCCTGTATTCGCCCTTGCGGCCGCGCACGACGGGCGCGAGCAGATAAAGCCGCGTGCCTTCGGGGAGCGCCAGCACGCGATCGACCATTTGCGACACGATCTGGCTTTCGATCGGCAGCCCCGTCGCGGGCGAATAGGGCACGCCGACGCGCGCCCATAACAGGCGCATGTAATCGTAGATCTCGGTGACGGTGCCGACGGTGGAGCGCGGGTTCTTTGACGTCGTCTTCTGCTCGATGGAAATCGCCGGCGACAGCCCGTCGATCTGGTCGACGTCGGGCTTCTGCATCATCTCCAGAAATTGCCGCGCATAGGCCGACAGCGACTCGACGTAACGCCGCTGGCCTTCGGCGTAGATGGTGTCGAAGGCGAGCGAGGATTTGCCGGAGCCCGACAGCCCCGTGAACACCACGAGCTTGTCGCGCGGAATTTCGACGTCGACGTTCTTCAGATTGTGTTCGCGCGCGCCGCGAATTGTGATCGCAGGCAGGCTACTGGCGGATTGGCGTCGTGCTTTCAAAACTTCATCCATGTCGGCATTTCCGGGCGCGAAGACGCGGGAAGCGGCGCGTCGCCGGAAAGCGATCAGACGCCATTGATCATGCTTCGGAACATAGGAAGAACGGGAATCAATTTCCAGTGCCGCGTGAAAACCATCAACCGATTGTTCCGCGCGCATCGCGTTTTCAAGCGAAGTGGCAGCAGTGGTCAGCAGCCAGCAAAAAGCCGGCGAAACCGCCGGCTTTTTCGAACTTGATCGGTTCCGATCGAGATCAGTACTTCGCCACGACCGGGCCACCCCAGCGGTAGTTGACGCGAACCGATACCAGATCGGCATCGCCGCGCAGGCGGTCGGTGCTGACAATGGCGCCACCGGCGATATTGGTGAAGGTCGTGCTGGAGTTGGCGATGAAGAGATGATCGTATTCGAAAGCTGCCGACCAGTTGGGCGCGAACGAAAATTCAACGCCGCCGCCGACCGCGCCGCCCCAGCGATTGTCACCGGAAGCCGACGCGAAGATGGTGCCGCCTGTCGTCACGAGATTGTTGCGATCGGCGATCACGGCACCACCGCCCTTGAAATAAACCAGCGCGGTGTTCCAGGCATAACCGATCTGGCCGGTGAACAATCCGAACGCATCAATGCGCGAACGATCCGTGTTGGCCGGCGTGAGAAGGCTGACATTGCTGCCGTTCAGGCTGGCCCAGTCGCCCAAGGCTTCAAAGCCGAATACCCAGGACGCGGCTTGCCAGCGATATCCGGCCTGCGCACCGGCGAAACCGCCCGAGGTGCTGTGGCAGCCTTCGGTCCCAATCAATGGAGAAGTCTGATCAAAGCAGCGGTTCGCGGTGCCCCAACCGCCGTTGAAGCCGACGTACACGCCACTCCAGTCGTACATCGCCGGCATCATCACCGGCGTCTTGTAGGTCGGAGCCGGCGGCAAATCAGCAGCCATCACAGGCGCACTCACGCCCAGCGCGGCGAGTGCGATAGCTCCCAATAGCAAACGCTTCATCATCGTCACCCCAGCGCTTCGCGTCCCGCCGAAGCGCCTTCTCTTCCGCTGAGCGCTTAACGCAAGCACCCATCTTCCCCATATCAGACTCAAAGTTAGCCCATTTTAACCGCCGAGGCCGTCTCCGAAATGTCACACCTCACAGGGAAGTCGTTCGCCCGGAAGCTCATGATTTGTCGTGTGTTTCATGGCCTGTCATCCCGGCGGCCATCGTTGAGGCCGCAATAAGCGGGGAAGGGGCGGCGATTTAGCAGGAATCCCTGCATTCAACAGGAACAAAACTGGAACATTATGGCTGCTAATGCTATATGTGGATAACCGAATGATCGGCCGGCGCAGCCGGCAGGCGAGTGTATAGGGTCGGCGCGAGTTAGCGATGCGGAGTGGAGAGCGGCAATGGCAGGAAGCGTGAACAAGGTGATTCTGGTCGGAAATCTCGGCAAGGATCCTGAAATCCGGCGCACCCAGGACGGGCGGCCGATCGCCAATCTCAGCGTCGCCACCTCGGAGAGTTGGCGCGACAAGGCGACCGGTGAGCGCAAGGAAAAGACCGAATGGCACCGTGTGGTGATCTTCAATGAAGGGCTCTGCAAGATCGCCGAGCAGTACCTGAAGAAGGGCGCCAAGATTTATATCGAAGGTCAGTTGCAGACCCGCAAATGGACCGACCAGGCCGGTGTCGAGAAGTATTCCACCGAGGTGGTGCTGCAAGGCTTCAACTCGAACCTGACCATGCTGGACGGGCGCAGTGGGGGAGGCGGCAGCTTCGGCTCCGACGATCAGAGCGGCGGTGGCGATTTCGGCGGCAGCGGGCCCTCGAGCGCGCCGCGCCGGGCGGTGGCGGCTGGCAGCCGCAACAGCGACATGGATGACGATATCCCGTTCTGAGGGAGCTCTCGTTAAGGCGACACATTGAAATTCAATTGGAAGGCAAAACCGTTCCAGCTGGAATGGCGGTAGCCTGATCCGGCTCCCGTAGCTGGGATCGGCAGGGGTGAGAGGAGACGAGCCATTGAGTCTCGCACCGCTGCTCGATGCCGCGCCTGCGATCCCCGCCCACGCTTTGGCGGCGATCGCGGCCTTCGTGCTGGGGATCATTCAGTTCGCGGCGCCAAAGGGAACGCTGCCTCACCGCACCATCGGCTGGATCTGGGTGCTGCTGATGCTTGGCGTGGCGATCAGTTCGTTCTGGATTCACCAAATTCGGCTCTGGGGGCCGTGGAGCCCGATCCATCTCCTTTCGATTTTCACGTTGATCATCGTTCCGCTTGGTGTGTGGTGCGCACATCGCCATCACGTCATTGCACATCGCGGCATCATGATTGGGGTTTTTTCCGGCGCGCTGGTGATTGCGGGGCTGTTCACACTGCTGCCGGGGCGGATCATGCACACGGTCGTTTTCGGGCCTTGAAATAGCGCCTGCGGCGCGGCCTCCATGCTCCGGTTTCAGGGCATCGAATCCAGTGGCCGGATGGCCGGCTAAGTCACTGGAAAAACGAGGGGAAAATCGACCTCCCCAAGCTGTTAAGGGATGGTTTTAACCCCCTCGATGCGTTATATGAATCTGATTCTGAATTGACCGGATTTTCCTTTGTCAGAGCCTGAAGATACGAAGCCCGGCGAACCGCCGGCGCCGTCCGATGTTCGTCCCGTTTCCATCCTCGACGAGATGAAGCGCTCCTACCTCGATTACGCCATGAGCGTGATCGTGGCGCGTGCGTTGCCGGATGCGCGCGATGGCCTGAAACCCGTTCACCGCCGCATCCTGTATGCGATGCATGAGAACGGCTTCGACTGGAACAAGCAGCCGAACAAGTCGGCGCGCACGGTCGGCGACGTGATCGGTAAATACCATCCCCACGGCGATCAGTCGGTTTACGACGCGCTGGTGCGCATGGCGCAGGATTTCTCCATGCGCGTGCCCCTGATCGACGGACAAGGCAATTTCGGCTCGATAGACGGCGATGCCGCGGCTGCGATGCGTTACACCGAATCCCGGCTGACCAAGATCGCGCATACGCTGCTTGACGACATCGACAAGGACACCGTCGATTTCCAGGCCAACTATGACGACAAGGATCGCGAGCCGCGGGTTCTTCCGGCCAAGTTCCCCAATTTGCTGGTCAACGGCGCCGGCGGCATCGCTGTCGGCATGGCCACCAACATCCCGCCGCACAATCTCGGCGAGGTGATCGATGCCTGCGTCGCCCTGATCGACAATCCCGGCCTTTCGATCGATCAGCTGATGGAGATCATTCCAGGCCCGGATTTCCCGACCGGCGGCATCATTCTGGGCCGCCAAGGCATCCGCTCGGCCTATCATCTCGGCCGCGGCTCGATCGTGATGCGCGGCAAGGTGTCGATCGACACCATCCGCAAGGATCGCGAAGCGATCGTCATCACCGAAGTTCCCTATCAACAGAACAAGGCCACGATGGTCGAGCGCATCGCCGAACTGGTGCGTGACAAGAAGATCGAAGGCATCTCCGACCTGCGCGACGAGTCCGATCGCAGCGGCTATCGCGTCGTCGTCGAGTTGAAGCGCGACGCCATGGCCGACGTGGTGCTGAACCAGCTTTACCGGTTCACGCCGCTGCAACAGAGTTTTGGCGCCAACATGGTGGCGCTCGATGTTGGCCGGCCGCAGGTCATGAACCTGAAGGATCTGCTGACGATCTTCGTCGCTTTCCGCGAGCAGGTCGTGACGCGGCGAACCAAGTTCCTGCTCAACAAGGCACGCGACCGCGCTCACATCCTGGTCGGTCTTGCCATTGCGGTCGCCAATATCGACGAGATCATCCGGGTCATCCGCACCTCGCCCGATCCGAACACCGCGCGCGATACCTTGATGTCGCGCGACTGGCCGGCCAAGGACGTCGCGGCGATGATCACGCTGATCGACGATCCCCGCCATCGTCTTGCGCCCGACGGCACCGCGCGGTTGTCGATGGAACAGGCCAAGGCCATTCTCGACCTGCGCCTGCAACGCTTGACGGCGCTGGGCCGCGAAGAGATTTCGGAAGAGCTCGACAAGCTTGCGGTCGAAATCAGCGATTACCTTGATATCCTGGGCTCGCGGGCCCGCGTCCAGGCCATCGTCAAGACTGAACTCGCCGAAGTGAAGAGCGAATTCGCGACCCCTCGCAAGACCGTCATCATGGAGCAAGAGGGCGAGGTCGAAGACGAAGACCTGATCCAGCGCGAGGATATGGTGGTCACCGTCTCGCATGCCGGCTACGTCAAGCGCGTACCGCTGTCGGCCTATCGCGCGCAGCGGCGCGGCGGCAAGGGCCGGGCGGGTATGCAGACCCGCGACGAGGATTTCGTCAGCCGCCTGTTCGTGGCCTCGACCCACACGCCGGTGCTGTTCTTTTCCTCGCGTGGACAAGTCTACAAGGAGAAGGTCTGGCGGCTGCCGATGGCGGCGCCAAATGCCCGCGGCAAGGCGATGATCAACATCCTGCCGCTGGAGCAGGGCGAACGCATCACCACCATCATGCCGTTGCCCGAGGATGAATCCTCCTGGGGCAATCTGGACGTGATGTTTGCCACCACGGGCGGCACCGTCCGCCGCAACAAGCTCTCCGATTTCATCGACGTCCGCCGTTCGGGCATCATCGCCATGAAGCTCGACGAGGACGAGGCGATCGTGGACGTGCAGATCTGCACGGAGCGCGACGACGTGCTGCTGACCGCCGCCGGCGGCCAGTGCATCCGCTTCCCCGTGACTGATGTGCGGGTGTTCTCCGGCCGCACCTCGATGGGTGTGCGCGGCATCGCGTTGGCGGAGGGCGACCGGCTGATTTCGCTGGCGATCCTGCGGCATGTCGAGGCGACGTCGGACGAGCGTACGGCTTACCTGAAGATGCGCCGCGCGGTGGCAGGCGAGGGCGTCGCGGAGGAGACGGCGGAAGCCGATACGGAAGAGACTTCCAACGCCATTCAGCTCTCCTCCGAGCGCTATGTCGAAATGTCGGCTCAGGAGCAAGTGGTGCTGACGGTTTCCGTCAACGGTTTTGGCAAACGCACCTCGTCCTTTGAGTACCGCACCACCGGTCGCGGCGGCAAAGGCATCGTGGCGATGTCGGTCAACAACCGTAACGGCAAACTGGTCGCCTCCTTCCCCGTGGAAGAGTCCGACCAGATCATGCTGGTGACCGACAAGGGCCAGTTGATCCGTTGTCCGGTCGAGGACATCCGGATCGCCGGCCGCTCGACCCAGGGCGTCATTGTGTTCAACACCGCCGAAGATGAGCATGTGGTCTCGGTCGAGCACATTGGCGAGGAAGCCGAGAACGGGAACGGCAACGGGAGCGCCGGCCAATAAGGCCGCCGTCTCCTTTTGGGGGATATCGACGGTCGGATATCACGCGGCGATTGATTGCAACCGGCTGGACGACACACCCGGCGCGATCCATGATCACGTCGATGAAATGTGTGCTCGTTCTTGCCGTTTTATTGACCGCTTCAGACGCATTCGCCTGCGAACTGTCGCTGGTCGCGCCCGCGACATCGACGCTCAAAAATCCCGTTCAGGTGCATGCTTCGCTGACTGACGACAGGTTGACCGTGCGCTTTTCGGTGTCGGTGCCATCGCTGAATGCCAGGAAGACTCTCGGTCCCAAGGAATATCCCTACGATTTTGACGTCGTGGAATTGTTCGTGACGTTTTCAGACAGCGGATTTCCTTACTACGAATTTGAAGTGTCGCCCTACAACCAGACCTTTCAGGTCAGGATCCTCAGCGACAAGGAGCACCACGAAGGCGTTGATCTCGGCTTGACCTCGACTGCGGCCATGGTGCCCGGTGGTTGGAACGCTGAATTGACCATTCCTCTCAAGCCGCTCGGTTGGGACGGCAATCCCGGCAAGATCCGCGGAAACTTCTATTCAACGCTGGGGCAGAGCCCACGCAGTTACTGGAGTGCGTTTTTGCCGAAAGCCGCGAGGCCGGACTTCCACCAGCCGCAATATTTCAAGCCGCTGTTGCCGTGCAGCTAGCGCGCGTACTTCACAAAACTGAGGGTTTCCGCCCACACAATTTTCGGGATCTTCATCTTCATCTCAGCGCCGCTTCCATCCGCGGAAGCGACGGGCGATGCATCCCTTCAGCCCGCCCGGCCAACCGGAATCATTGACCAAATTGATAGTTCAACCCAACTCGAATCAGGTTGTCGCTGACGCGGGTTGTGTCGGTCACATTTACCGATGGACTGAATTGTGTCTCGGTGATGCTGCCAAGATCAACACGTAGATATTCGATCTTGCCGGTCCAATGTCCCCACAAACGTGCCTCGAGTCCAGCTCCAGCCGCCCATCCCGCTCGGGTCAGGCTAAGCGATGAAGGAACGCCAAACAGCGTTGCAACGTCCGTGACTTTTGCGACGGCAGCGCCACCCGTCCCATAGAGAAGATAGTCGCCGTACTGCAAGCCAACCCGGCCTCGGAACGTAGCGATCCAGTTCAACGTCCGATCAAGACTGCTTGGTTCAGGAGAGTCATTCTCGCAATCCAGACTGCACGCGACCCCGTGCTGATTGCTCCAGTCCATATCCGCTTCGACGCCGAAAACCATGTGCTGGATTTGCCAGTCATAGCCTGCCTGGCCTCCGGCAACCGCGCCATGTGGCGTGATGTTGGAACTCGAAGCGCTAAAGCTAAAACAGTTCGGTACCCCACATGTTGCGAAATTATCTACCTGGACGAAGGGATCACTGGTGTACCCATATCCTCCATTCAAACCCGCATAAAAACCGGTCCAGGTCACTGGTGCCGGCGGAGCTGGCGAGAGCGCCGCCGCTGGCCCCGGCTGAGCGCCAAAATGGTAGTTCAAGCCGACACGGACGATCTCGTCGCGGAGGCTTAGCGCCGCCGTCGAAGTCGAAAACGAACCTACGCAATTACCACCACCCGGTGTGCATAGCGCGGGAATATTCGTAAATGCAGATGATCCCGCAAGCTGAACGTGCAGGTACTCTGCCTTCCAGGTCCAATTTCCCCACAGCCTTGTTTCGATGCCGACACCAGCCGCCCAGCCGGCGCTCGTCGTGTCTGTCGTCGAAGAGAAGCCGGCTGGAACGACGTCCGTCAGGAAAGCCACCGTCTGCCGCAGCCCCCCGAACGCGGGTCCGCCCGTCACGTAGAAAAGATTCTCGCCATTCGTCCATCCTGCTCTTGCGCGGACAGTTCCGAACCAGGTGAGCTGGTGCGTAACAGTCTCAGCAGCAATTTCGCCGAAGCTGTTCTCGATGCAGTCGATACTGCAAGATGTGTTGTTTTGTCCTGTCCATTGCAGGTCGCCTTCGAGACCCAGCACGATGTGGTCGAATTGCCAATTGTAGCCGACCTGACCGCCGAACACCGCTCCTGCGGGACTTGCGACGCTATTATGAAGGGGGGCTTCAAGAACAGGACCGTTCGGCTGACCAAAATTACCGTCCGTTTGCGAGAAGGGATCGTTGCCCAGGCTATAACCCGCGTTGATGCCGCCGTAGAACCCGCCCCAGGTCCAGACGTTGACCGGAGGCGCTTTGTATATCGGCGCTACGGGAAGATCCGCGGACCAGGCTGGCGCCATCGACAATACAACCACTGCGGTTGCGAGCGTAATAAACTTCATTCCAATGGCCATTCTCTAGCGCAGACTCGGGGGCATCAAAGATTCGGAAATCAACTATCGCGAAGCATAGAGCGCAAATGCAGCTCGGTCTGTATCAACGAGGCAACAGGCGGGAACAATTGGCGATGACACATCTTTGGATCGGCGTTCGAAGGTCTGTTTCAAATTGTTGCTCGCGACCAGTTGGCCGATAATGCGGACACCGCCAAACTCGTCGTCGTCGCGGTTTTATGAATAACCGCCTTGGGTGGTACGGGGGCAAGATGAAGCGGCGTGACTTCCTGCAAGCCTCCGGTCTCTTCTCTGCAAACATGATCGTTGGAAGTTCGCTGCTCGCCCTTCGCAAGGCAGAAGCCGCGACCAGCCTACCGATCGCGGCGTTGAAGACCGAGCTCGATCCCAAAAAGGATCTGGTTCTGGTGTCCGGAAGCCCGGCTCCCAACAAATTCGACTATGACGCCTCTTACAGCAAGCGGAAGCAGCTGACGCCGCAGGTGCGCGTGGTCGCTTCAAGCCCTCAAGCCGTCGGCAGCACCGTTCGCTGGGCTGTCAGCAACGGCGTCAGCTTTGCCGTCCGCTCGGGCGGCCACTCCTATGAAGGCTTTTCGCAAAGCGCCGATCTCGTCATCGATGTTCGCGGCATGGCGGCTATTCAACTGGCTGCCGACAAGAAGTCGGTGTCGATCGGCTCCGGCGCCTCCCTGGGGGCGGTCTATAAGGCGCTTGAGCCCTTTGATCGGGCAATCCCCGCCGGCAGTTGTTTCCCGGTCGGGGTTGCCGGCCATTCGCTGGGCGGCGGCTTTGGCTTGTTGGGACGGCCCTTTGGGCTCGCCTGCGACAGCGTGCTGTCGATGGAGATGGTTGACACCTCGGGAAACATTCTCAATGCAAGCGCTCAGGAAAACCCGGACCTGTTTTGGGCGCTGCGTGGCGGCGGCAACGGCAGCTTTGGCGTCGTCACCAAATTCAATTTCCGCACCAGCGTGGTCAATCTGGTCGCCAAGTTTGCCATCACCTGGAAAAAGCCGGTCGCGCAAGCGGCCAGGATCGTGCTGGCCTGGCAGGAATGGCTCGACCATTTGCCGCCCGCGGTCACCTGCACGCTTCACCTGACCAAAGAGCCGGGCGGGTTGATCCAGGTGCACATCGCGGGGCTTTCGGTCAATTCCGAGAGCAAGCTGACAGCGGAATTGAAGCGCCTGCAAAAGCTGGCCGGTTCGGCCGACGTGCTGAGCACGAGCACGCTGACCTTCGCGCGGGCCGCCACCATCTTCAACGGCGGCGGGCCGGCCTACGAATCCGTTCTGATGAAGGCCAAATCCGACTATATCGTCGAGCCCATCAGCGAGCAGGGTGTTTTGACGCTGCTCAATGGTCTGCAGAAGGCGCCGGGAGAGATTGCCGTCCTGCTTGATAGTTATGGTGGGGCGATCAACAAGATTGCGAGCGATGCCATGGCCTTCGCTCACCGCGGCACGACGAAATATCTCATTCAGTATTTCATGCAGTGGGAGAGTCCTGCCGCCACCGGGACCAACATCGCGATGATGCAGGCGCTATACGCCGAGATGCGCCCTTACGTTTCCGGCCAATCTTACGTGAACTACTGCGATCTCGATCTCGGCCAAGGCTACGCGAGGGCTTATTGGGGCGACAACCTCGCCAGACTGATGAAGATCAAGGCCGCCTTCGATCCGAAAAATATTTTCCGGCACGCCCAAAGCGTGCCACCGGGGTCATAGCCGGATAACAAACCGAAGGCCGCCATTGTGCTTTGGCTCTTTTGATCGAGCATGATCTTTCAGAAAACCGTTACCACATTGGCGAGGAAGCCGAAAACGGCGGCGGCGATGGGAACGGCGGCTCGCCTTGGCCTTCCCCGTGAGTCGGTCCTTCAGCAAGCCAGTATAAGCGCGAACGAGTCTGAATTGCATCCTGTCAGCGCAACTCTGCCAAGGCCGTGTCGATCTTGGCGAGGAGTGCCTCGGCCTTGAGTTGCGCCGCGATGGACCTCGCCCGCTCAAGATGCTCACGCGCCGCGTCGTACTGTTTACCGATCTTCAGCAGGATTCCGAGGTCGGCGTCGATCCGCGCGAGAAAATGACTGGCGCCCGTGAACATTGGATTTTTTCTGGCTTCAGTTAGAAGCCGCATTGCTTTCTTGCGGCCGGTCACCGCCGTGATGATCAGGAATGGCAAATTCTTTAGAACGATTAGGAGCGATGGCCTCTGCCTGGACGCGAGCAGCTCGATATATACCTCGGCCTGGGTTAAGCGCGCGAAGATAACGTTGAAATTATCATTCGCCGCTTCTCTTCGCCTCGCCAACTCCTCGAGATCGCGAATTCCGCCGGAGATATCTCCTTGTAATACCTTGGCGACACCGAGAGCATTGTCGATGGGGGAGGTAGCATAGGAGTTGCCGCTGACGATCAAACGTTCGCGTACCGCCCGGAGTAACGCGGCACCTTCATTGATGTGTCCCTGGAATATCTGAGCAACCCCCTTGATGCTCAGTCCTATTTCGCGATCTGTCGGGGTCAGCGCCACGCGGGCGCATTCATCACCGCGTTTGAAGGCGTCGTCATATCGCTCTTCGGCGACATCGATCCAGCCCAAGATCCACAGACTCGCGCCCAAAGCACGGGGATCGCCAGTGCGTCGCCCGTAGGCAGCCAATTCGAGTGCCTCGACGCGTGCGGCATCCGTATGTCCCCGCAGCAAATAATCCCATGCACTGGCAAAAGTTGCGGAAAAATGCATGAACGGATCGGTGACGTTTTTCATCTCGATGGCGGACAGAGCGCGCTGACGATCGGCTTCTTCCTGGGATAGCTGACCGGAAATCGTTTTGGCGATAATGGCGCCTATACGCGCATGCGTTTTGGAAGGCTGGTCGTTCAAACGCTCGGCCATCGCCCATGCGCGGTTCATCACCGCCACGCCGAGACCGAATTCATGATTGTATGTGCTGGCCATGCCATAACTAGTCAGCAGTGCTGTTAGTTGCGGCGAGTCGCCGAATTCCTCAGCATGTCGCAAATGCTTGTCCGCGAGACGCGTCAATACAGCAAACTTGGACGCGTCGATAAAAAGCTGAGACATGTTGGCAAGGAGATCCAGGAACGTATTTTCCTTCATGAGTTCCGTATGGATCTCGCAGAGACTGAGCGCCTGCTCGAAATACCGTTCCGCTTCATCGAGCGAATAGACACCGGCGCTCTTCATGCCGGCCTGGACCAGATAGGTGAAAGCCTTGTCGGCCTGGGCGGTTTGCCCGTAATGATACGCCAGCACCTCGGCGACTTCGGTGAGCCGGTTGCCGCTGCGATGCTCGATCTCCTCCGCGATCTTCAGGTGAAGCGCGGCGCGAGGGGCGCTCAGCAGGCTCTGGTACAGAGCGTCCCGCACCAAGGCGTGCTTGAAGATGTAGTCGTCGGACGTCGCATCGCGGTGCACGAGGTCGAGCGCTTCCATGGCCGCGAGCCTGGCGTCAATAGTGCTTTCCGTGTCACCCAGGTAAGCGAGCAGATCGGTGGAGAAGCGCCGCCCGATCACGGCTGCCGCTTGCAGGAGTGCGCGGTCGTTCGGCGCCAGCCGGTCGACGCGCGCTGTGAGCAGCGATTGTACGCTGCCGGGCAAGGCCGCTGCCACTGCCGCCGCGTCATACTCCAACCCGGCCGCGCCCTGGCGCACGACACCGCGCTCGACCAGAAAGCTCGCGACCTCCTCCGCGAAGAGCGCATTGCCATCGGCCTTCGCCACGATCAGCTTCGCCAACGCCTCGGGCACATCGGCGCCGCCGAGCCGCGCCTGGACGATCCGCGAGGTCTCCCGCGCCGACAGCGGTTCGAGCCGCAGCGTCGTGACGCGCTTTTGCTCGACCCAGGGAGGCTGATATTCCGGCCGCCGCGTGTGCACAATGAGAAGCCGCAAGGGCTCTTCGGCGGCGATAAGCTTCGCCAGCACCCCTTCCGAGGCGCTGTCGATCCAATGCAAATCCTCGAACAGCAGGATCAACGGGCTCAATCGACAGCGCGCCTGGACGAGTTGCTGCAAAAGATCGTGCGTACGCAACCCGACGAGCACGCCGTCCAGCCCTGCCAGGGCACCCTCCGGCACCTTGAGACCCAGGAGGTTCAGCAAGAGCGCGAGATTCTGAGCGGAGTTAAGACCGAGGCTGGTGAGGCCCGTCGCGAGATTGCGAGCGACGATTTCCTCGGCATCCTCGGCCGAGAAGCGGAACGCACCGCGGATGATCTCGATGAAGGAGAGGAACGGCGTCTGCTGCCCGTCTGGCGTGCAGCTCCCGATCAGGACGTGCGCGCGATCCTTGACTATTTGCTCGCGGAATTCATGCAGCAATCGCGACTTGCCGATGCCCGGGTCGCCCACGATGTCGATGACCTCGAGACCGGCGCCGACCGCATCGAGGCCACGCTCCAACGTCTCCAATTCGCGGTCACGGCCGACATAAGTGGTAAGCCCGCGGCTTAGCGACGCGTCGAAGCGGCTTGCCCCTTGCCGGACAGCATTCAGGCGATAGGTCTTTTGCGCTTCGGTCTTGCCTTCAACAACGTGCTCACCGGCGAAGCTCGCATCGACGAGCCCGTGGACCAGCCGGTAGCTCGCCTCGCTCAACAGCACCGTGCCGGGCGCGGCCAGGCTCTCCATCCGCGAGGCAAGGTTCACCGTGTCGCCCAGCGCCGTCACCGCGGCATCGTCACTACGAACCTGCGCGATGACCACCGGACCGGTGTTGACCCCAATCCGCATCAGCGGACGTACCCCATGCCTGACCTCGAAGTCTGAGGCGGCTGCGGCAAGGCGCTCCTGGATCAGGAGTCCGGCACGACACGCACGCAGAGGCGCATCCTCAAGAGCAACGGGAACCCCGAAGAGAGCCATCAGGCCATCGCCGGTAAAATCCTTCACCAAGCCGCCTTGCTCCCGCACGCACGCCGCCATCAGATCATAGATCGCCTGGACGAGCGCGAATGTCGCTTCCTCGCCGATCTGCTCGGAGATCGCCGTCGACCCGACCATGTCGGCGAACAGAACCGTGGCCTGCCGGCGCTCCGCCGAACGGCTATCCCGGCGCAACGGCTCGCCGCCGACATCTCGTCGGCTAATATCAGTCACGATGGAATCCCCGTTCGGGCAGCGCGATCGCGCGGACTCTACCTAAAGTCTTAGCGACGGCGGTATTAGCGGATTTCGCGGGCTGCGAAAACAGCATTGTCGCCGGGCGGCCGGCGTCTCACATATCAACTCAACGGGCCGCAGAAGCGGAACCGTGTCACAGACTGTGCGGCAACGATCGTAACCCGAAAGGTGGAGACGCCGGCTTGGCGCTTCACGGCTGGCTGGGTAAAGCAACGCGCAGGCCGGATTCGCGCTCGATCCGGGCTTCACCGTACTTCGCGAGTGCTAGCAAAGCGATCCAGCTTTCCAACGAAGGGTTCTGGATGGCGTCGTCGTGGAGCCTGTCATCGGGCGCGCATTCGCGCGGCCCTTTGGCTCCTCGCCTTGACGGGTGCGGCGCGATCCCTATGGCGTGCGGTCGGCGGTGACCAGGCGGGCTTCCCGAACGGTTCCATTGCTTCCCTTGATGCCCGCTGTTCGCAGGCAGGAAGCTTCAATACGCGGCCATGTCTGTTGCGAGCAGTCGTGGCCGGCCGGGCGGATGTCGAGACGGTCGGCCTTGGCGAGCGGGCGCGGCACGCTGGCTTCCACTTCCGGCGCGAAGCCGGGCAGGATGGCCAGGGCAGCGGCAAGGCACGCAGCGATAGCAACGGCTGAAAGAGTCTTGATCATGACGGTCCCCTGTCACCGGGCCTTGGCGGCCCCTCGTTGTCTGGCCTTTTGATACAAACCGGGCGTTTCCGGAATTCTTCGCCGAAGTCTGCCAATGGCCGAAAATGGTTTCATCCACCCGTCATTTTGTTTCGTCGCTCGGTCCAGGACGAAACAAAGCCGGCTCTGCCCAGAAGACGCGCTCGGCCCCTAAATGGTTCAATGGCCGATGAAATATAACCGCTAGCGGCCGCCCCAGGCCCGATCTGGACCTGCTTGCGGGTCCGGCCGGGGCAGGGTAGGAGGTTTCATGCCCCGCATTGCGCTTTACCCCGGCTCTTTCGATCCCGTCACCAATGGCCACTTGGACGTGGTCCGGCATGCCGTCGGCCTGTGCGACCGCCTGGTGGTAGCCATCGGCGTCCACCCAAGCAGGGCGCCGTTGTTTACGGTGGAAGAGCGGCTTTCGATGCTTCGCGAGGTATTCGAGCCGGTGGCAAGCCATGCGGGATGCCAATTCGACTGCACCACCTTCGACGACCTCACGGTCACCGCGGCCAAGCGCGCTGGCGCCACCATCCTCATCCGGGGTCTGCGCGACGGCACCGACCTTGATTACGAAATGCAGATCGCCGGCATGAACGAAACCATGGCGCCGGAGGTCCGCACCGTGTTCCTGCCGGCATCCCCGACCGTTCGCCCGATCACTGCCACACTGGTGCGACAGATCGCCAGTATGGGTGGCGACGTCTCGAACTTCGTGCCCAAGGCCGTTGCAAAACGCCTCAAGGCCAAGTTTGGCCGCTAACACCTCTCTCTCAAGCTGGAGCTTCCATGATCCGAATTCTCGCCGTTCTTGCCGCGCTGATTTGCGCTGCGCCCGCCATCGCCCAACCGCTTCCTGCCGGTCTCGACAAGAAGAATGCGATCGTCATCGACACCACCAAGGGCCGGATTGTCATCAAGCTGCGCACCGATATCGCGCCAAAACACGCCGAGATGATCAAGTTGCTGACGCGTGAGGGTTTCTACAACAACGTACCGTTCCATCGCGTGATGGATGGCTTCATGGCGCAGACCGGTGATGGAAAGAATTTTGACGGCACGGGTCATTCCGACCATCCAAATCCGCCGGATGAATTTTCGAACGTCTCGTTCCAGCGCGGCGTCGTCGGCATGGCCAGCACCGGGCAGCCGGACTCCTCGAACTCGCAATTTTTCATTGTGTTTGCCAATGCTGCTTTCCTCGACGGCAAATACACGGTGGTTGGTGAAGTCGTATCCGGCATGGATGTGGCCGACAACTTGAAGAAAGCCCCGCCTGGCGTCCGGAGCGGCGCAGTGATCGATCCCGACAAGATGGTGAAGGTGCAGGTCGCCTCCGACATGAAATAATCGGTGATAAGCCCGCCGCGCCGTTTGTCTTTGATATGCGTTGCGGGGCTTTGGCTCGCCGGATCGACACCTGCACCGGCGCAACCGGCGCAGGTCAATACCATTGCCGAGCTTTTTGCGAGGATCAGGACCTGCTGGCGGCCGCCGGATGCCACGCTCGCCCATCCCGACATCGACATCACCGTGATCGTCAGTTTCAATCGGGCGGGCGAGATATTGGGCCGCCCCCGCGTCACCTATGAATCGGAACAGGCCGACGACAACGATCGTTTACAGTACCGGATCGCGGCCATGGAGGCGTTGCAGCGCTGCGTTCCCATGCCATTTACGGAAGCAATGGCCGGCGCCGCTGCCGGCCGCCCCTTTGCTATCGGATTTCACAACCGCAAACCTCCAACAGAGAAACAAGCATGGCTGACACAGAAAACACTTTGATCCTCGAGACCACGCAGGGCCCCGTCACCATCGAAATGCGCCCCGATCTTGCGCCGAACCATGTGGCGCGGATCAAGGAACTGGTGCGCGAGGGATTTTACGACGGTATCGTATTCCATCGCGTGATCGATGGTTTCATGGCCCAGACCGGCTGCCCCCACGGCACCGGTACCGGCGGATCCGGCACCAATCTCAAGGCCGAGTTCAATGCCGAGCCGCATGTGCGCGGAACCACCTCGATGGCGCGTGCGGCAAGTCCCGATTCCGGCGACAGCCAGTTCTTTATCTGCTTCGACGATGCGCCGTTCCTCAACAAGCAATACACCGTGTGGGGCAAGGTGACCTCGGGTATGGAGAACGTCGACAAGATCAAGCGCGGCGAGCCGGTCAAGAATCCCGACAAGATCGTCAAGGCGCATATGGCGCTGGATGCGGCGTGAGTTCTTCCTCATGGTGAGGAGCCCGCGAAGCGCGGGCGTCTCGAACCATGAGGCCCATAAGGAGCCTCGACGCCTGGCCTCATCCTTCGAGACGCGTTGACGCGCTCCTCAGGATGAGGAGGGGCCGGGGTGCAAAAGTCTAATGCGCACCGATCTCTTCGATTTCGAGCTACCGGCCGAGCGGATTGCGCTGCGTCCCGCAAGCCCGCGCGATTCCGCCCGGCTGCTGGTGGTCGAACCCGGCGTGCGTCGGCACGACGGCGTTGTTTCCGATCTGCCGCACTGGCTCAAGACCGGCGATCAGCTTGTCGTCAACGACACCAAGGTCATCTCGGCCCAGCTTAAGGGCAGGCGTATCGGTCGCGAGACCGAGCCGAAAATCGAGGCCACGCTGATCAAGCGGCTGGACGCATCGCGCTGGCAAGCGCTGGTCAAGCCGGCCAAAAAGCTCGCACGCGGCGACGTGGTTCGTTTCGGCAACGAGGGCAGGGTCTGCCTGCTCGGGCATCTCGATGCCGAAGTCGAAGCGAAAGGCGACGATGGCGCGATCACGTTGTCGTTCTCGTTTCACGGACCCGCGCTCGATTCCGCGATCTCAGATCTCGGCAGTCCGCCGCTGCCGCCCTATATCGCTTCAAAACGGGCGCCCGACGAACACGACGCCGCCGACTACCAGACCATGTTCGCCGCCAACGAAGGCGCGGTCGCGGCGCCCACGGCCGGGTTGCATTTTACGCCCGCGCTGGAAGCCGCGCTGCGTGAGCGCGGCGTCGGCCTGCACCGGATCACCCTTCATGTCGGCGCCGGTACGTTTCTGCCGGTCAAGGTTGACGATACCTCGGAGCACAAAATGCATTCCGAGTGGGGCACGATCTCGTCCGGGGTGGCGGACGCACTCAATGCGGCGCGCGCGAAGGGTGGCCGCGTGGTCGCCATCGGTACCACCTCGCTGCGGCTACTGGAGAGCGCGGCCACGGAGAATGGCGAGATCCAGCCATTTTCCGACGACACCGCGATCTTCATCACGCCCGGCTACCGCTTTCGCGCGGTCGATATTCTCCTGACCAATTTCCATCTGCCACGCTCGACGTTGTTCATGCTGGTCGCAGCGTTCGCGGGGCTGGAGACTATGAAAAGCGGCTATGCCCACGCCATCGAGAGCGGCTACCGGTTTTACTCCTACGGCGATGCCTGTCTGCTGTTTCGTGGGCACGACTAACACCACGTGGTATTACGCCGCCACGCGCTCGGGCAGCAATTCGGCGATCTGCACCGCGTTGAGCGCTGCGCCCTTCAGCAACTGATCGGCCGCGACGAACAGCGAAACCGAATGGCCGCTCGGGTCGCTGAGATCCCGACGGATACGCCCGACCAGGACATCATCCTGCCCTGACGCCTCGATCGGCATCGGGAAATAATTCCTGACGCGATCGTCGATGATTTTCACGCCAGGCGCATTCGCCAGGATCTTGCGAACCTCGCCTTCCGAAATCGGCCGCTCGCACTCGAAGGTGATCGACTGGCTGTGGGCGCGCAGCACCGGCACCCGCACGCAGGTGACCCCGATCGCGATCCTCTCATCCTCGAAAATCTTCCGGGTCTCCTTGATCACCTTGCTCTCTTCTTCGTTGTAGCCGGTCTCGGGATCGACCTTGGTGTCGTGGTTGAAGACGTTGAAGGCGTAAGGGTGCGGCAGCACCTTGGGCGTATAGCTCTCGCCGGCAAGGCTGGCATGGGTCGACTCGATCAGTTCCGCCATGGCCGCCGCGCCCGCGCCCGAGGCCGCCTGATAGGTCGAAATGATCATCCGCTTGATGCGGTTCTGCCGATGGATCGGCCATAGCGGCATCAGCGCCGTGATCGCCGAGCAGTTGGGAACGGCAATGATGCCCCTGTGTTCGCGGATGCGGCGTCCGTTGATTTCGGGGACCACCAGCGGCACATGGGGGTCCATCCGGAAGGCGGAAGAATTGTCGATCACGACGGCGCCCGCCTTCACCGCGATCGGCGAGAACTTGCGCGAGGGGCCGCTTCCAGCCGAAAACAGCGCAATATCGACCCCATTAAAGGAGTCTTCGCGAAGCTCCTCGATCTCGATGGTCTCACCACGGAAGCTGACCGTTTTGCCTGCGGAGCGGGCGCTGGCCAGTGCCTTGAGCTTGCGGACCGGAAAGCCGCGCTTGTTCAAGGTGGCAATGAATTCCGCACCTACAGCGCCGGTCACGCCGGCGATGGCAACTACAGGGTTTCTGCGCACTTTGGTCTCCACGGTGTTTAGGCAATAAAAAAGCCCCGGACCTTTTGGGGGCGGGGCTTCGGATCAGATGATGCGATCGTTCGATTACGTGCGCACGCCTCCCGAGCCCCCGGAGGGCTTGGTTTTGGTCGTGGTTTTGGTGGTCGCGATCATCATGGGAGCGAACTTATGGTCAAGGATAAGGATATCGTCAACCGATTTTGGCCGAAAATTCGTTAAGTCCGGGTTGAACAGGGCGCCGTTGTTACGCAATAAGCGGCTCACATGAACGTACCCAATCACTTCGAACTGCTCGCGACCGACGGCTCTGCGAGAACTGGCCGGCTGGCGACGCCGCGTGGCGTGGTGCGGACACCGGCTTTCATGCCGGTTGGGACCGCCGGCGCGATGAAAGGCATGCACTGGCGCGAGGTGCGGGATGCCGGCGCCGATATCGTGCTCGGCAACACCTATCACCTGATGCTGCGGCCCGGGGCGGAGCGGATTGCCGCGCTCGGTGGCTTGCAGCATTTCACCGGCTGGAACGGTCCGATGCTGACGGATTCCGGCGGCTTCCAAGTGATGTCGTTGTCCGAGCTTCGCAAGGTGAGGGAAGAGGCCGTTACCTTTCGCTCGCACATCGATGGCGCCATTGTCGAGCTGTCACCGGAACGCTCGATCGAGGTGCAACGGCTGCTCGGCTCCGACATCGCGATGCAGATGGACGAGTGCGTCCGGCTGCCGGCCGAACGGGGCGACATCGATCGCGCGATGCAGCTCTCGCTGCGCTGGGCCGAGCGCAGCAAACGCGCGTTTGAGACCGCGCCCGCCGGCTACATGCTGTTCGGAATCGTGCAGGGCGGCGATGTTCCGGAACTGCGGCGCGCGAGCGCGCAAGGCCTCGTCGACATCGGTTTCCACGGCTATGCCATCGGCGGGCTTGCGGTGGGCGAGCCGCAATCGGTCATGCTCGCGATGATCGAGGAGGCCGCGCCGTTCCTTCCCCAGGAGCGGCCGCGTTATCTAATGGGTGTCGGAACGCCCGACGATATTCTGCAAGCCGTCGAACGCGGCGTCGACATGTTCGATTGCGTGATGCCGACCCGAAACGGCCGTCATGGCATGGCGTTCACCCGGCATGGCCAGATCAATTTACGCAACGCACGCCACGCCGACGATCCACGGCCGCTGGATGAGACGAGCTCATGGCCTGCTACCCGCAACACGTCGCGCGCCTATCTGCATCACCTCGTGAGGTCCGGCGAGACCCTGGGTGCGATGCTGCTGTCTGAAATCAACATCGCTTACTATCAACAGCTCATGGGCGAGATCAGGCAAGCGATCACGCACGGTACCTTTGCTGATTTTCGCGAGCGCACGCGCAGCGATTGGGAAAAAGGCGACATCGCGGCGCGTTGAGGGGGGCCGCGCCGCCTGAAGAGCTGGAAAATGATTGGAACTAGTTACAGACCAGACGCTTGAGCGAATGCTTGGTTACAAAACCATAACCGCAGGTATCGCAGGTCCAGAGATAGCTGATGATGTTGTCGGCCAGGTAGGCTGACGCTTCGGCAGCCACCATCGAGTCCGCGCACACCGGGCACGTCGGCAGATCACTCCCACGCGGATTTTGCGATACGGTGGACAGGACTTCAGCAATTGCTGACATCGTGACCTCCCTTTGCGATCTGAACCTGACGGAGACCATACAACAATTTGTTTGACGATGTCGCAACACAAATACGTTGGTTTTAAGTTATTCGGTTCGCTACGCATTATTGCGATGCAGCGAATTGTGTCCCTCACATGCCGCCGATCTGAAGTCCCTGCACGGCAAGCGGCAGTGCGAGCCACTTTGAATTTTACTAAAACAAGGCGTTCAAAATTGCGACGCGATCGTCCCGGAGAAATACGCCATGGAAGAATCGTTGACGACGCGTGCTGTGCAGCACCACGGCCGCGGCAGGGTGTTCGATAGTATCGTGGAAGCGATCGGCGATACGCCGATTGTGCGGTTGCAACGGCTGCCACTGCAGCGTGGTGCGAACGTCACGATTTTAGCCAAACTCGAATACCTCAATCCCGCCGCGAGCGTGAAGGACCGGATCGGCGCCGCGATGATTGTCGCGATGGAAAAGGCCGGCCTTATCGATGCTGACACGGTGCTGATTGAACCCACGTCGGGAAACACCGGAATTGCGCTGGCTTTCGTGGCGGCCTCCCGCGGGTACCGGTTGAAGCTGGTGATGCCGGAATCGATGTCGATCGAACGGCGCAAGATGCTGGCGTTCCTCGGCGCCGAAATTGTCCTCACTCCCGCTGGCCAGGGCATGAAGGGCGCGATCGCCACCGCCGAAGAACTGGTGCGAACCACGCCCAAAGCGGTCATGCCGCAGCAATTCAAGAACCTCGCCAACCCGGAGATTCATCGCCGGACCACGGCCGAGGAAATCTGGAATGATACCGGCGGCAACATCGATATCTTTGTCGCGGGCGTCGGGACCGGCGGCACCATCACGGGGATAGGGCAGGTGCTCAAAGCCCGCAAACCCTCGTTGCGGGTCGTGGCCGTCGAGCCGGAAGAAAGCCCGGTGCTCTCGGGCGGCCAGCATTCGTCGCACAAGATCCAGGGCATCGGCGCCGGATTCATTCCCGAGATCCTCGACCGATCCGTCATCGACGAAATCGTCAAGATCAACAGCGCCGACGCCATCGAGACCTCACGGGCCTTGGCGCGCAACGAAGGCATCGCCGGCGGCATCTCCTCGGGGGCTGCGATTGCGGCAGCCATTATTTTGGGGCAGCTTCCGGAAAACGCCGGCAAGACCATCCTTGCCATTGTGCCGTCGTTCTCGGAGCGTTACCTCTCAACTGTCCTGTTCGAAGGAATTTAATTGTGCCGGATCAACCGAGGCGACCGCGAACCCAGAACGATGCCCGCACCGAAGCGGAGGCCGCGTTCAAGAAGGCGACCAAGAAGGAGCCGGATGCGCCGCCGAAGAAGCTCGGGCTTCCCGGTGTGAAGGAACTGGTCTCCTTGCGGATAGATCAGGACGTGCTCGAATATTTCCAGGAAGGGGGCGCGGGCTGGCAGGACCGGATCAACGACGCCCTGCGCAAGGCGGCCGGAAAATAGATTCCCAAACATCGAGGCTTCACGCTTCAGCGGGTGTTGGCCGCGGCGCTGGCGATTTTAGATTCAACAGATTGCCGGTCAGAATGAGCATCGCGCCCAGCACGGTGAAAACGTCCATCCGCTCGGTGTAGATCAGCCAGCCGGCGGCGGCCGTCAGGGGAACGCGGAGGAAATCCATCGGCAACACGATCGTGGCATCCGCATACAGCATCGCGCGCGCCATGCAGAAGTGCGAGAAGGTGCCGCCGATGGCCACCGCGATCGCGCAAGCCCAGACATAGGACGATGGCCATACCCAGACATAGAGGGTGGGGAGTGCGCCCGCCACGACCTGGACTGCCAGCATCCAGAACACAATTGCAACCGTCGCCTCGGTGCGCGTCAACGACTTCATGATGGCGACTGAGGTGCCGAAGCCGACTGCGGCCGCCAACGCGATCAATTGACCCGGATTGATCTCGCCGGCCGCGGGACGCACAATGACGAACACGCCGATCAGGCCAAGCGCGATGGCGGAGATCTTCCAGATCGTCATGCGCTCGCCGAGAAAGCTTGCGGCCAGGATCGCCGTCCAGATCGGCATGGTGAACTCGAGCGAAACCACCGGTCCGAGCGGTATCAGCGTCAGCGCATAGAACCAGCCGAGCTGCGCAGCATAGTGCAGCAGGCCACGGCTGGCATGCAGGCGTAGCCGCGATGTCCGCAACGCCGTAAAACCGCCGGCCATGCGGATCAGCGGATACAGCAACACGAGGCCGAGAACGGAGCGGATTTCCATGATCTGGAAAACGTTAAGCTCGCGCGCCGCCTCGCGGCCTGTAATGGCGACCATCAGCATCAGGCTGAGCCAGCCCGACATCCACAGCGCTGCCCTCGGTTTTGACGGCGTTCGGTTCATTGGAGCAAATAACCCAGCCCTCAGGCGATCGCGCACGAGACATCAACAAAGCAAGCCGGTATCGTCGAGGAGGCCGCCGTTTGCAACGGCCAAATGAGCCGGTGTTATAGTGCGTAAAGCGATTGGGTGACCTCTCGAAATCCTGGAGGATATTTTCATGCGCATCTTGCAGCCAACTGACTGGCCAAAACCGCGTGGCTTTTCCCATGGGGTGGCGGTCGAAGCTCCCGGACGCTGGATCGTATTGGCCGGCCAGACCGGCGGCGACGACAAGGGCGAGTATCCGCCCGATATGGCAGCGCAGGTCGGCGCGGCGCTGAAGCGTATCATCCGCCTGCTCGCGGAGGCAGGCGCAGGCCCCGAGCATATTGTCCGGCTGACCTGGTATCTGACGAGCCGGAGCGAATATGAGGCGGCAGGCCCCGGAATCGGCGCGGCGTGGCGCGAAACTCTGGCCAAGAACTTTCCGCCCTCTACCCTGCTTTACATCGATGGCTTGGTCGACGTCAGAGCCAAGGTCGAGATCGAAGTGACGGCATTCGTGCCGGGCTCATGAAAAAGCCGGCGGCGCCGAACTGGCGATCCGCCGGCGATCAATCCAAATCAAAATCAGCTGCGCGTCAGCGTAATTGAAACGCCTTTGAACTGGCTCTCGGCCCGGATGACGACCGACTGCTTGTTGCCGCGCGTGGTAACGGAAATGTTTGCGGAAAATCCCGGCGCACTGGCGACGACCTGAATAGCGCCACCACCCGCACGTCCCTCGATGTTGCCGTTGATGTTGCGGCTGCTTTCGCTCCAGGTCCCCGCAATCGCAGAACCCTGCGCCGTGACATTGGTCGACAGATTGAACTTGTAGCTGTCGCTGGCGCAGGTCAGCGTCTGTTGCAGACCGTTGCCGCCTTCGCCGACCGCATAGGTGGCGCGGCAGCGGATACGCTCGTTCGAGCCATCGTCCAGCGTCACAGTGCCCGCGCCGCTCCAAACCCCCGCCAAACCAGCAAAAGCCCCGCCGGATTGCGCGGTGCTGCTGCCGCTCCAGATGGATGCAACCAGCATTGCTGCGGCTGCAAAAATCAATCGCCGTGAGAAAGTGATGCTTGCGGATTTCTTGTTGCCGTTATTGACGTGAAGCTTCCCACCGGCCACTGCACGGTACTCCCGCAGATGCTCCATTCCACTTCCCCCATCCGGCATTGCCATTCAGCTGGCCGTTCGCATATGCACCATTGATCGATACCCGCACAAGCCCTTCGCGACCGATCGTGCCCGCGACATCTGAACCGGGTGCTGAAATCTTACCGTCGGTCACCGTGAGCGTCGAGCGCACGGTCGGCTCACACGACCCGGACTTGGTCACAATGGTGACGTTCCAGGTTCCGTCATAGGGCGTTTGAGCGACGGCGGGATGAGTGCCAAGGGCGGCAAATAGCGCAACGGCGGCAAGCAGCGAACCAAAGCAGGCTTTTCTAATCCGGTGAATATGCACGAATCGGGTCCCCCGAAGTGAATAACCGGACCAGCTATTTCGCGACATTATGGTCAAACTTTGGTGCGCTGCACCAAAATGACAAAATCCCGTTGGGATAAGTACTTGCAGCGTCATCGCGCGCGCAAAAATAAGGCTGTTATGACCGCGAGGTGAACGGAATTAGTGCGCCAGTTCCGGCGCACTTGTGGCGAATTGCTCATCTTGCGGGCGCGCCGGCAGCTCATCGTGCGCCTTGGCGTAATCGATGACTTCCGCCAACAGTTTCTGACCCATCGGTGCCAGTGCCCGTTCCCACAACTGCCGGGCTGTTTCGTCCTTTCCGACAAAACACCAATCCTGCGCCGCGATCGCACCGGCATCCATGCGATCGGCGAGGTGGTACACGGTGCCGCCAGCAATCGGATCCTTCTCGCGGATGGTCCATTCCACAGCGGCGATCCCGCGATGCCGGGGCAGCAACGAAGGATGATAGCCGATGCCGCCAAAGCGGGACGCAGCCAAAGCGTCCTTGCCGATGCGCGCATGGCTGTGCGCGGTAACGATCAGATCGGTCGCTGGCGCGATCTCCGCAGCCACGACGAGTTTCGGATTGGCCTGCACGACAACCTCGATACCGGCCGCGCGAGCCGCCGCGGCCAGCCGGTCTTCGGCATCGGCAACGACAACCCTGACCACATCCACGTCGTGCTGACGCAGCATTTGCAGGGTCGTCACGCCAAAATGGCGGGAGCCGACAAGGGTGATCCGCATCATATTTCTTCCGTCAAATTCAGATATAGGGCCGCCATGTCGATAACACGCTGCGGACCCCGGCCATCAGGGCGAAAGCGGTAAGCGCGGGCTTATCAACAGACGGGAGGGGTCGGTCCAGAGCCGGTTGTGTCGCATCCTGCGGGGATGCGATCACTCTTATCGCGATGAAAATTTCGGAATTTTCTCCGCAAAACCGTTGAAACATTTCAGCCGCTCGTCCTCTTCCTTGACGAAGCGACAGTCCATGACCCCGTTGGCGGGTGCTGCTTTCGGCTTGGGTTTAGGCGGCACGACGGCGTCGTAACAGTCGAGCCGCTCCTTGGATTCGTCATCGATATCGAGGCAAGCCAAAAGCTTCTCAGCGAGCGATTTCGGAGGCCCCTTTGGTACCGCCGCCTTCGACTTGGCATGCGCTGGCGGCTTTGGGGGCGTGGGGGGCGAGGCGTCGTCGTCTTGCTGCGCCAAGGCAGCCGTTGCATGCAGTACGACGATCAACGCAAGCAGTTTCTTCATATCCCTGTCCTCTTCGGGTTCGAACCCGCATAGTTCGATTCGGACCTTCGCATCGGGAAAGCGCGCCTTCCGACAGGGCAGGCGGCGAATGTCTCATCCGTGCCCCTCTATACGGCCACGGACGGCCGTTGCAACACGAAGATAGGGCCAGATGAACGCAGATCCGGCCGTTATCCGCCTCCTGGGGCGGCAGCGGCTGGGGGTTTGTGGCGAGACAGCGGCATTCCGTTTGTGTTCGTTTCAAACGCATCGGCCAACGTAGATTTCGACGTGCGGCTGATCCATAATGCGGTTCTTGTGGCAGTGGAGAAAAAGACCATGCGTGCCTTCAGGCGCTTACAGATCGCCGTTCCCTTGATTTCGATCGTGGCCAGCTTTGCGTTGTCAGCGCAAGCGGAGGAGCAAAGGCCGAGGGAAGGGCAGGGCAGGCCTGCTCCTGCAGCGCGTCCCGCGGTGGCCCCGCGCCCGGGCGGTCCTCAAGTTCGCGGACCGCAGGGGCCACAAGGGCAGCGCGTCGTTCGCGGCAATTTCCCGACCCGTAATTTCGGCGGCCACCCCTATCACGGTCGTCTGGCGTGGGAGGGCGGACGTTGGCGCCACGAGATGCATAATGGCCGCTTTGGCTATTGGTGGGATGTCGGCGGGGTCTGGTACTTCTATCCGCAGCCCATGGATGGCCCGCCGACCTATGTCTCTGACGTGGAAGTAATGGACGATGCTTATGCCGACGGCCCCGACGGCCCGGACGGTCCAGACGGTGGTCCGGGTGGCCCGCCGGTCGGCGGAGGCTACCCGCCGCCGCCCGTGGCTTATGCACCGCCCCCACCACCCCCGCCGCCCGATCCTGCTGCAAGTGCCGTCGGTGGTGCGGTCATAGGCGGAGTCCTGGGCGGCCTGATCACCGGTCGTCCGGTTGGTGCGGCCGTCGGTGCGATTGCGGGCGGCACGGCGGGTGCTATCGCAGGCGCCCAGGCGGCCGCGCGTCCCGGCTATTATCTGGCACAGGGCAATTGTTATTATAAGTATCCATCCGGACAATACGTTCAGGTCGATCCACGCAGTTGCTATTGAAGTTGCCGATCGCGCGGGCGGCGGCGACGCCCCCGCGCGGCCAACGTTGTGGATGAGCCATCGATGAGCAAGTCGTCGCCGACCTCTTTGCCATCTCTAAGTGTCCGGATCGATCTCGACCCAACCGGGCGGATCGGTCCCGGCAAGATCCGCCTGCTTGAGAACATCAATAGCTGCGGTTCGATCTCGGCCGCCGGGCGAGCGATGAACATGTCCTACAAGCGGGCGTGGGACCTGGTCGACGAAATCAATCGCATCTGTCGACAGGCCGCGGTCGCGCGGCAGACTGGCGGCAAGAATGGCGGCGGCGCAATGCTGACGCCGTTTGGTTTGTCGCTGGTGGCGCGCTATCGGAAAATCGAGCGCTCGGCCGAGAGTGCGGCGCGCAAGGAACTGCAGGCTTTGCGGGCCGACATCGGCGTTGGCCGAAAGAGCTGAGCCGCCGCGCTGATCGGTGTCTGTCGCTTGGCAGTCCAATCTCGCCTCCGCACCATGAAAGCGGCCGCGGCGATTTCAATGTTTGGATTGCTAATCCGCCGATAGCTAAAACTTATTTTAGTCCTTCACTGATGCGCAGTCGCACTGTTTTGGCTCGGCATCCGATATATCCGTCTGAATATAACAGACGGATATGATGTCCGTTTCCGTTAGGGCAACGAATCCTTTGAAAGGAATTAAAATGAGAAAGACGCTCGTCGCTGTACTTGCGATAGCGGGCCTTGCGGTTCAGGCAGTCTCTGCCGAGGCGCAAGACGCGCAGCAGTCCACCTCGGCCGTGCAAGCTGCACCGCGGGATCCGACGAATCCTTTCGCGGCCCTTGCCGCCTACGCGCCGATTGCGCCGACCAACGCGCCGCCGTTGCTGACGAAGGCCCCGACACCCACCAATCAAGCCTGCAAGAGCTTCGAGAATTTCCGGGACACCGATTGCTCGCTGACTTGGTACGGCATCACCCTGTACGGTGCGTATGACATCGGCGCGGGTTGGGTCAGCAACGGCACTGCACCAAACGGCGTCAATTATGAAGGCGAATCGCTGATCAACCGGAACGGCAACGGCTCTCGATTCCTCATTGCACCGAACAACCTGTCGCAGACGGGTCTGGGCATCAAGGGTATGGAAGAGATTATGCCGGGCTGGTACGGCGTGTTCAACGCTTCGACCGGCTTCAATCCGCAGTCAGGTCAGCTTGCCAACATCGCGGCTTCCAACACCATCAACAACGGCCTCCCCAGGGCCGACTATTCAAACCCCGGCGACGGCTCGCGCGCGGGCCAAGTCTTCAACGACGAACTTTATGCCGGTGTATCGTCCCCGACCTATGGCACGCTGACCTTTGGTCGTCAGCGCGCACTGGGCACAGATGTGATGCTCAATTACGATCCGGCCGGCGGCGCCTATGCCTTTTCGTTCATCGGCTACAATGGCACGATGGCCGGCGGCGGCGACACTCAGGACACCCGTTTGGACGATACTATTAAATATCGCCTCGACTTAGGCGCGGTGCATTTCGGCGCGCTGTATAAATTCGCCGACGGTTCGGGCGGCTGCTTCTCCGCCTCCGCCATCTGGACGGCCTCGACCTGTACGCCGGAAACACCGCATAACTCCGCCTTTGGATTTGATATGGGTGGGCAATACGCCAACTTCTCGGCGGACGTCGTCTACCAACACGTCAATCAGGCGATCAGCGTCGTCAACCCCTTGCTTGGGCCTCAAAGTGTAACGCAGTCCTTTCAGTCGACCACCAACAGCATCAATACAAACCCAATCACTGGCGCCAATCTGGTCAATCCGTACAACACCGAATATGGAATCGTCACCGACAACGACGCAATAATGGTTGCCGCCAAATATGCCTGGAACCAGTTCAAGTTCTATGGTGGCTACGAATACATCCGGCAGGTCAACCCGGCTAATCCGTTAGGCATTGGTGCCACCGCCCAAGGCGGTTATATCTTGAGCGGCGTCGAGGACAACAATCTTGATGCTCCCAAGATCGTGCAGATCTTCTGGGTCGGTGCGAAATACGCTCTCAATAGACAAACCGAATTCACTTTGTCCTACTATGAGGAGTTCCAGAGCGACTTCCGTGTTCCGTCGGCCTGTGGGGGCACTGCCGGAGTTCTTGCCTCCTGCGCGGGCAACCTCTACGAGGTTTCGTTCTATGGGGATTATCACTTCACAAAGCGGTTCGACGTTTATGCCGGCATTGCATATTCCGCGGTCGCCGGCGGTCTGGGCATCGCCATCCCTCACCAACCTGGCGTTCCCTATTTAATCGACAGCAACATCGCTCCGACAATTGGCGCTCGTTTCACTTTCTGATCGTTTCCGTGGAAAGTAAATTCATGTCCATGGCGTGAAATCGGGTCCCGCGAGCCTCTCGGTTCGCGGGACTTTTGCGCTTGTAGAGATTGTCCCGAGCCGGCATTCCGGCAGCCTCCTGCTGCTACCGACGAGCCTGCTCTGCGTAGCTACGGCGTGGTCGACCTGACAATTGACCGTTGGCTGGTCAGCCGACCCCACGCGGCCAACGAGGCGAAAATGCATGGATGCAGCGCAAATCGCAGGCTCTCTTTGGGTCCTCTGCTAGGCATCTCAGATCGTCGCGGCGCATTCCGAACCTGCTGTCGATAGCTGCGATAGCTGGACTTGAAACTACGATTGGCAACGTGGCTATCTCCAAGAGGCAAAATCGCCATCTAGCCTATCGCATGAAGACGAAATTTTAAGCCATTGATGATGTTATTAAAAGGCCGCACCGCCGCGCGGCCGAGTAGCCGGGCGCCGCCCTTTTTAACCTACCCCAGAGAGCGATAGCGCTCGGCTACTTCGCGAGGCTTCCCAAGACGTTGGGGAACTTTGTTCTCGGTCGGAGAACTACGGGCCAAGTGGCACTCTCCAGCAGAAGCACCAGCGCCAGACAGGTCACCTCGCAAGAAAGCCTAGAGGCGCCCGTTGCATTCCGATGGCACGAAGTGCGGGTTCATCAGGCATGCGTTATCGAGCGAGGCGTCCCAACCGCCACGACGGCGCCAGCCGCTCCAGGCCATGTAGTCGCAAAGCCTGCTGTGCGGATTGCCGGCTTCCCGGGTCGCGCAATAGACGCTTTGGCCATAAGAGGCAGGGCCTGCCGGCCTCGCCATCGCAGATCCCGCGGCCATGACCATCGTCATCGCGGCAAGGAGAATTGTCTTTTTCATGGGCGTGTCCTCTCGTCGTTCCTCTTATCCAATTAGACACCGCCGATAAAGGTTTCATTCCCCTCGAGAAGCGATTCACATCATCGCGAGCACGCCGCCACGCGCGTTACAGGCGCTGCTGAAAAATTGACGGTTCAAGGTCGAAGCGGCGTCCAACCTTTCAGGCCCGGCACCGGCCATCTCGCGACGAGAACCTACGGCCAGCAGCCCGGGGGCTTGTAGTAAGGGTCGTGCAAGCAGGCATTGTCGAGCGACGCGTCCCAACTGCCGCGCCGTCGCCAACTGCTCCAGTGAATGTAGTCGCAATACTTGCTGTAGGGATTTCCGGCCTGCCGGGTTGCGCAGTAGACGCCCCGGTTATTGGAGCCTGGTTCAGGCTCGGCTATTGCGGACCCCGCCGTCATCACCGCTGCCATCGTTGCTAACAGGATTGCGATTTTCATGAGAGCATTCCTCGTCGAGTGGCCGGCGAATTAGATTACCCCGGCGAAGGTCTTTAATTGCGTGGCAGATGATTCACAAAGTTGTAATTGCCGCATGCCGCAAGTTGCGGTGCGCGCACCGTCGAAGCGAATAATTCCTGTGGAATCAACGCCCAGCCGGCTCCACTTCGATCGAATTCACCCGATCGAGGGCGAGCAGAGCGCCTGCTTCCCCGGCCGGACGGGACATTTTCCGGCCAGCAGGGAATTGCGAGGTCGCGCCTGAGGCCGCTCGCTGCCCACGAAGCCAGATTTCGGCTCAACGACATCGATTTTCGCTTGGGACGAAATGCCCGTGAAACACAAAGGCCGCAAGCTCCCTGGCATCAACAACGGAGTTGATTCCATGACAATGATCCTTCGCTTCATCTATCGGGAATATTGCCGGACCTGCTTGATGCATTGCAGGTACCTTTAGCTGTTTGGCTTATCGCGGGGTCGTCAGCATTCACCAAAGCCGACTAACGCTCCAGTGCGCCGTTTCAGCCAAGTAGCCGCGTTGAATCGATCTCATTGATTGGGGGACAAATTATGCAACGTGAATTGCCCACGATTAATTTCACAACCCAGGCCGAGGTGCGGTCAGAGGCCGAACACCGACGCACTGAGGAAATCATGGAGCTGCTGAGGCCAATCCTCAAGCGATGGATAGCGGGATTTCACCATCGCAGGCATGCAATTTTCAATGCAGTCCAATATGTGCATGTATCCGCAGGCGTTGGAAATCGCCGGCACCTGCCGGGCAAAGGCTGAGCACCGAACCCGGCGGACGTCAGTCGCGGGTCCATTCACCGACGACCCGGTGGACCTCGACGAGATGCTCCCGCAACTGTTCGAGCGTGAAACCAAGCGCAAATAACCGCTCCGCATCCTCGCTTTTCATATCGCGCGTCATTCCCTCCCGCCGCACTGCGTCGAACCGCTCGATGTAATCCCGGAAAGCAGCATCGACGGCGCCCAGAGGGGGCGGGGCGTTTTGGTCACGCAAGGCAGCCCCGCTGGCACGAAGGAAACTGCGTCCTTCGGTCTCGATCTTGTTGAGCGATGGCGTCAGTTGCGCAGCAACCTCCTCAGGCAACTCGCATCCCACGGCGCGGCCCAGCATCACGATGTCATGGCGCAACCGTAATAACGTGCGCAACAAGGGACCGGTATCGGGACCGGAGGTCAGGCGAGCGTTGCGCTCATGTTCGGCTTCCGCACCGGTCGCGTTCAGCCGCGCCAGCGCCGCGGCGATCCCGTCCTGAATACGCCGGCGTTCCATCTGATCCAGCTCGCGGGTGTGGTTCTCCAGAAACCTGGAGAGGGCGTCCGCCATCAGGTCGAGCATATCGGCCGCGGCCTGGATGGTGATCGCATGCGCGCGGGACGGAAACAGCAGAAAGGAGACGATGAAACCGACGGCGCCGCCGACGGTGACCTCCAGCACGCGATCGAGCGCGGAAGCCGCCGGGCTGACATGCTGCATGCTCGGGACCAGCAGCACGATGATGGCGGTCACCGGGAGGACGTTGAAATTGACGCGAAACGAAGCGATGAAGGCGAGCGGCGCGATCGCAAGCGCCAGCACGGCGAGCAAGGCCCATTCGCTTTCGTGCGGAATCAGGATCGCAATCGCGCCGCCATAGGCGACGCCTGCGAAGGTGCCGATCAAATAGTCTTTTGCTACCTTCACCGAGCGGCCCAGGCTTGCCTGGGTCACGATCACCGACGTCAGAACGGCCCAGAGCGGCAGATGCAGGTGTAAAACCTGCGCCAGCGCCAAGGCCAGCAACGCGCCGACCGTCACCCGCAAGGCCAGGATGAATTGCAGCCGATAGCGGTGAACGTATCTGTGGCTCGACGACAGCAGCCCGGCGATACGTTTTTCGTTGGCAGACATGCGCTAGTGGTCCGATTCTAACAGGTGCCATCGGCTGGCTCGCTCCGCACAGAACAACTCAAAGCGCTGTCTATAGCAAAAGGATTTTCTCTCAGCCGAGCCCGGCAGAGCTGTTGCATTGCTATTTCGAACGCCCGCTTGTCGCCTCAGGCGCTGTGGACCAGATCTGCTGAACAACCTGAATTTCGGGAGATGCGCATGAGCCTGGTCGAGAGAAAGATCGAATCGCTGCCCTTCGTGATTGGAGAACTGAACTACCTCGCACCGGTGGACGGAAAGCCGCGCACCTACGCGTTCGACCCGCCAGCCGGCGAACCCAAGTCAACCGCGCTGCCCGAGCCGCACCAGGTTCCCGTGTTCGACGGCCGTCCGATCTCGGACAGCTTTTCGCTCGATCGCGAAGGCTTCACGCTTGTCCGACACCCAACGGCGGTGCGCGACTTCTACAACGATGAAGAGATACGCAAGGTCTACTATCCGGCGGCGGAAGCCTTCATCAAGGCCACTTTGCGCGCGGACCGCGTGCTTATCTTTGATCATACGGTGCGCCGGCGGGTTGAAGGCGCGGCCGATATTCGCGGCGCCGGCCCTCGGCAACCGGCAACAAGGGTCCATGTCGATCAGACCGATGCGTCCGGCGCCAATCGTGTGCGCGAGCATCTGCCTGCCGAAGCCGATGAGCTCTTGAAGGGCCGCGTGCAGGTGATCAACCTGTGGCGTCCGATCCACGGGCCCCTGCTTGATGCGCCGCTGGCGCTCGCCGATGCGGCTAGCGTTGCCGCGAGCGACCTCGTCGCGTCCGACCTGATCTATCCGAACCGTAACGGCGAGACCTATTCGGTGAAATTCAATCCGGGCCATCGCTGGTTTTATTTCCCGGAAATGACGGCGGACGAGGCCCTGCTTTTGAAATGCTACGACTCGGCGACCGACGGCCGCGCGCGGTTTGCGCCACACACCGCCTTCGTCGATCCGACGACACCCAAGGATGCGCCGCCGCGGGAGAGCATCGAGCTGCGTACGCTGGTGTTCCACCGGCGGTAAGGTTGCTGCGCCGCGCGTAAGCTGCGGCGCGCGGGCTGTTTACTTCTGCTTTCGCGGTCTTGCGGGACCCCGACGGAATCGCATAGCGTTTCATCGGGGTAGGCAAATGAGAGCATTGCGATGGCTTCATCTGCCTTGGAAAACGCCTTGACCGCGACCTGCATCATTATCGCGCTTGCCGTCGTGTGGTGGGGAGTAAGAATCCTTATTGCATGAGAGCCTTGCTGGCACCTCGGCCGGTTCGCCCGTGCGATCGAGCATCGACAGGACCAGACGCAGCAGCCTCACGCCGGTATGCCACAATGAGAACATCAATCGGCGCTTCCGTCGAATGCACGAGGTCGTCGATGTCTCGACATGGAAAATGCGCAGGGTTTGCGGCAGCGGTGCCGCTGTCCATCCTGTTGCTTGTCGCTTGCCTGATTTCGGTGCCGATCGACGCGGGGGCTCAGGAACCGGGGCGCGTGAAATCGACGGGTTTTCCGGCCGTGGAAGACGTGCCGCCGAGGCCCGAGAAGCCCGCCATGACGACCGATGAACAGGCGAAGCTCAAGAAAGAGTTGGCCGCCGCGCGCGACCGCCAGACGCCCAAGGGTAAGTCTGGTACGGGTGCTGCGCGCGCAGAGCCGGTAAAGCCCTGACGGCGCTCGATCGCCTCGGACTCGTGCTGCGCTTAAGCGATGACGTTGATGCCCGTACTCTGAACTGATGTGCTCTGGCTTGACGAAGACTGAGCGCTCTCGAGTTGGGCTACTTCGCTTTCGTCCGTCGTGATTTCGTGGAAGCCTTGAGCGAGAAGACGGGTCCTGAACCGTTTCCGTGGGGGCGGTATGGAGTGCCTATGGAGGATGCCCGTATGTCAGTTTTTCTGATTTCGCGTGCCGCCGGTCGACGGGTTCACGTTGCTGGTGCCGTTGTTATTATCCCGCTGGGTGCTGTTCGGGCTTGTCTGCGGGCGAGTGCCTCCCGTGGCCTGTGCGGGATGTCCGTTCTGGTTCACACCTTGAGCCTGTACGGACGTGGCGGCGAGCGTCAGTGCAGCAGCAAGAACAAGCTTCTTCATTCTTAAATCCCTCCCCATTGGTCAAATTCGCATACCAAGACAATCACGGGGAGGGAAGGGCGTCTATACTTGATCGCAAGAGGCCTTGATTCTAGTAAAACGCCGCGCCCAAATCCAAACCGCTGAATGCAGCGAGCAGGGAGACCGCCAGACCGGCCGCGCAAAACATCGCGATCGTCTTCAGGCTATCGGCATCAACCCTGGTTTCGGAAAAGGTGTGTGACAGCGCGCTTGCGATAGCGGTCATTTGCGCCTCCCAAGAATTTCAACTCGGGGGTTGGTCGCAATCGAACCGTCGGCGGTTCGATGAGCCCAACGTTTCCCGACATCAAGACTGCGTGTAAGCTCAGCCGATGGCAGGTCTCAATGAGACGGCTTGCCTCAAAAAAACGGCTCCGGCCTATCAGGTCGGAGCCGTTGCCTGCGCCATTCGGGGGCGAATGATGAAGCGGGCTAAGTCAGATTAGCAACGTCAGCATGACGCTTGCAGTTAAATCTTGGACAGTTTGTTTCCCAATTTGTCAGCCTCAAGGGGCCTGACACCCTTCCCGCTGTCGTCGGTTCCGCGCTGTTTCCTGGCGCCTCCCATGTTGCCGAACTTTAACTTGTCCACGGAGAGGACACGGCCAACGATGGGGCAAACGAACCTGGGAAGGGTCAAAAAATGGCAGCCTTGCAAGATCGCCAGATGGAGCGGCTCTCCAACTTGCTTGCGGCGGGCAAGCTGGGCAATGCACAAGAGATAGCGAGTTTGTTGGAGGTTGAGCTCAGCCAACGGGCTGATCCGATACCCGAGAACGAGCGCCGTGCAGTTCTGTTTCGATCTGTCCAGTCAGATCATTAATCGGGGCAGGGTGCGCTTTTGCGCCCCGCCGGTTTCCCGTGCTAAAGGACGCCGGGCACGGGGGGTGGCATGACGGGGCTGAAATCGGCATTTGCGAAAGCGTGGGGACATCCGCACCGCGATCGATACCTTTGGGGCGCCCTGTATGTCGGCTGCACCGCCTATTTCTTTCTCCGCTACATCCGACATCCTGCCGGCGCCGTACTGTACCGCGATGCGGCTCAGTGTCTGTGGGATCAGAAGGTATTGCAGGTCTGCGATTGGATATTCACCTACAATCCGACCTTCGCCTTCATCATGTTGCCTTCGATCGCCATACCCATGTGGCTCATGCTGGCGGTCTGGTTTGCAATCACGGTGGCTTGCGCGATCTGGTGCTGCCGGCTCTGCGAAAGGCTGGTGGTCACGACCTTCCAGGGCGAATGGTCCGATCGCGACCGCGAGTTGCTGCGGCTGTTCGGCATCCTGATCAGCCTGAAATTCATCCTTGCGGTTTTTGAAAACCAGGGCTTCGACCTGCTGGTTCTCCCGGCGGTCTTGATCGGCATTCTCGCGCTCGCCCAGGGCCGCGACGTCCTATCGGGTGTCTCATTGGCAGCGGCTACCGCGCTCAAGGTGACTCCGCTCCTGTTCCTGCCTTACCTCATCTTCAAGCGCAGGTTTGTCGCCGCGGCCGTCTTTGCGGCTGCGCTCATCCTGTTCTGCTTTCTGCCGGACATGTTTTTCCACCCGCAAGGCGGCGTGCACGGGTATTTCCTGGCATGGGTCCATGACGTCGCAATCGCTGGCCTGACCGAGAATCCGGCCGCAGCCCCGCATCCGTTCTGGAATGGGGCGAACCCGCTCAACCTTTCGCTCCGTGGTGCTCTGGCGCTTGCGCTCGACGGCACTTCTTATGCCAGCGACTTCAAGACCTGGCTTCGGGTGCTCCAGCTTGCCTTCGTAGCTGTGATCGGCGCAATGCTGCTGGCGTCACGAAAGAAAGACCTCATTGCCATTGACGGAGCGATCCTGATTATCGCGATACTGATGCTGTCGCCCATGAGCAGCCGCGATCATTTCGTCAGCCTGATCCTCCCATACTACCTGATCGTGGCGGGCGTGATGCGGGCTCAGCGAGCCGCCTTCATTGGCGTTGCCATTCTGGTGCTGAGCTTCTGGTTCACCGGAATCCCCCGCGAAATCGTCCCGCACGCCTATTCCGAGTTTGTGAAAATGCACAGCGACTCCGTTTACGCGACGCTCCTGCTTCTGGTCTATCTGGGCATGATGATCCGGTCACCCAAGTCATGGGGCATCTCACAGGCTGCCCCTGCCCAAATTGTTCAGCAAATACCCGAACGAGAACCGCTTCACGCGACAACGTCGTCATGACGTAAGGTCGACTGGCTCAGTCACTGAGCGGCAGCGCAGCTGCGCATGCCGGCAGGCTGGGGCGCTAACCGGGAATTAATCTGATCAGCCCATAATTGACCTTAGTTTTGAGTGGGCACGCGTAAGGAGCCGTCGCATGGACGATCCAGCGGCGGCTCTTATTTATTTGAGGTCAATGCAGATGACCAAGACACCGGAAACGCAAAGTCAAACCGAACAAGTGGAGCCCGCAACACCGAGCAAACAATCCCGCCGAAAGTCGATTTTGGCGCTGTCGGTGTTCGCTTTGGGCCTAAATGCCACCGCGGCCGTCTACACCATGTCGCCTTCCGAATTTGCCTTGCCAAATGTCAGCGGTTTGGTGGCAGAACTGCTACCGCACGAGAGAGCTCCAGCGCCGATACCGGAGTCGGTTGTCGCCACTTTGAAGGACATTCAGACGGTACAGTTGCAACAAGCTGCGGCGCTGCAGCAGCATACCGCTCTATTGTTGCAGAATACGGCTCTGCTTCAGCAGGATTCAGCTACGTTTGATGCCCTAAGACATGGCCTGACGGACGAAAAAGGCGACGTGAAGAATATCTCGGCACAGCTTTCGACGCTGACGTCGAAAGTGGACTCGCTCCAAAATGCAATCACGTCGGAGATCACAGCCTCCATTTCAAAAGGCCTGGCGCGCAATCGGCTGTCTGGCACTATGCACAAAAGGATGGCTCGGTCGCCGAAGCCTGCCGGACCTGTTTCGCTTGGCGGCGCTCCGCTAACCACAGCGCCGCAAGGCTGGAGCCCGCCACAAAGCCCAGAGGGCTGATAGAGGAGAGCGCGGGGCTCGGTCCCGCGTTTCTTTCGACTGCCGTTATTGCTTGATGCAGAGAATGACGGTTTGCGGTGGATCGCTTTGGCCAGGCTTGGCATCGCAGCTCGCACCATTGTTGTTGAGTGTGCGTGGAGCTTGAGCAGCATCCCCCGCTTTAGTGATGCAGGTTGCGCTGATCATCACCTCTTCGGTGCCGCACATCGCTGGCTTTGAAATTCCGCCGTCGGCCTCGGACCGAACGACGCGGAACGGCAGAGGCGGCGAAACGCCGTCGCGCCCATCCTTTCCGGGTCGGCCATCGAGCCCCTGAGGCCCCTGAGGCCCCGGAGGGCCAGCCTGGCCCATAGGGCCCGTTTCGCCCTTATCACCCTTGTCACCTTTGTCGCCCTTTACACCACAACCGCTCAGGGCCAGAGCGGAGAGCAGGGCGCAGATTAAAAGCGTCGAATGTTTCATGACCGGAACTCATGGGAGGCGACCGCTAACTCGCGGTCACCCTCTAAAGTTCCCTCTGGCAATCAGCACTTGGGAGTTCGCGCGCCATCGGCGGCGGTCTCAGCTGCATCCCGTCCGATCGGGGTAATAAAAAACCCCGCCGCGTTCAGGCGGCGGGGGCGTTCGGGTGGATGTCGCGAGGCGGCGGGGGGCCCGCCGGTGTCGTTCCAAGGACCCGTGGAGACATCGAACCGGCATAATCCGGTTCCGGCAAGGCTAAGTGTTGTGCAGATAAATTTGGCAGCTTGACGACCTGGGCTAAAAGCCGCTCGGCCTTTCGCAATCAGAAAAACTCGGCGCCGATATCCAGGCCGCAGGCCGCGCAGAGCAGCGAGACGAACAGGCCCACGCCACTCAAAATCGCCAGTATCTTAAGGGGTTCGGTTTCAACGTTTGTACCGTCAGAGAACCGAGAGAGTGCTTGAGCCAACGCAGCCATTTCCGACCTCCATCACCAACCCAGCCGAGATCGTGACTGCGATTCGCTTTCGGCTGATGTCTTGACCTTGGGAAATGGTTTCGCGGCTGTTTCGTGGGGAACACTGGCCACGCTTCGTGCGCTCGTTGGCTTGGCCCATGTGAACCGTATTCCGAACGGAGTTTGCCAACTCGCGAGTGTGGATCGCTCACCGAAGATGCGGGCCGCAAGCGAAAGCCCCGCTCGCAGCAACGAGCGGGGCTTCACGTTTCGACTGTTCTGTTTGCCTTAGCCGGGGGGCCGGTCGTTTACACCTTCACCGCCGGGACGTGATTTATCCCGGGCGCCCGGCTCAAGACCTGGACCGGACTTGGACATTCCGCTCGTGCCGGGTTCATTTCGACCGTGGCTGTCTATAGTTGAATTAGCGGATCCGTTTCCGCTGTTCACGCCTGCGGTGCCGCCTGCCTGAGGGACGGCGGTATTACCGCCCGCTTGTGCGAACGCGAGAGAGCTTGTTGTCAGGGCGAAGGCTGCCGCCAATGCGATTGTTTTGAGTTGCATGGTTTCCTCTCCTGTTAGGAGAGAGAAACTAACGACACCCGGAAATGTTCACCCATTATCCGGCGAAATGAAGCGCAGAAGTAAACAGCGCAGTCGCAAACACGATCAAGGTGAAAATCGCGCCGATGACGCTTCTGTAGAGCCGCGTGCGAGTTAGTTGTCGGGACATGTCGGCCTCCGCAAAGGCAATCGCCACCGGCTCCGAAAGTTCCTGTGTGGGGCGGGAATGCCCCGGAGCGACAACAAGCCTTCCTGGACTTTTGAAGAACGCACTGGGCGCCGATGCACGGATTGACGTTGCCGGTAGCGCTGTCGTTATCGTGCCGCTTCCACCGAGGTGATTAAGCCGCCTGCGGCCAAGCGAGCTATGGAACTCAACCGCGCGCCGTGCATGATGTGGACGGCGGCCGCGTGGCCGCTGGTACTGCATCCAATCCATTTATATCAGGAGATTTTTCAATGAAGATGACGAGAGTTCTGGGCCTCGCTGCAATTGCTGCGTTCTTGGTGGTGGCCGCTCCGGCGCAGCGAGCTCAGGCGCTGTCGCTGGTGAATCCCGCCAGCGTCACCGTGATCGCGGCAGGCTCGAAGGTGTCAACGACCCAGGTGCATTGGCATCCCAGCCAGCATCGTCGTTGCCGTCACTGCGGCCGATGATTTAACCGAAACGATTTTATTGATGATTTGATCGAAGCGAGTTTAGCGAGCCCGCGAAAAGCGGGCTCGTTTTTGTCGGCGTCGCCGAAGTCGCGAGTTTATGTTGCTCACTCTCGCCGCGGTATCAAGCTGCTGCGCCTGGCTGTCTTCGAGAGCTGAAGTCGAGACACGCCGCGAACCGGCAGTGATGAAGCGTCGGCGCCGTTCGACCGGAGCATTAGAGGCGCGGGACTTCCCGCGCCTCTAAGCCTCGTGCGGCTACTGTGACACGGCCTCAACGACGAACGTACGCCATTTCGCTACCTTCTCGCGCAACGGTAGAAGCTCCTTGAACGCTGCTGAGTTGCGGTAAGCTTGGTATTTTTCGAGGCTATCCCACTGTTGAATGACAACGCGCGATTTCGGCGCCTCGCCTTCTACCGTAGTGATCTTGCCTCCGGCGACAAGGATCTTGCCCCCGGCCGCCTTGATCGCAGCCTGGGCCTTCGGGACATAGGTCGAATACGCTGCCTGATCCGCGATATCAATTTCAGCGACCGAGTAGACGTGCGGATTAGCCTGAGCATGAAGTCCTTGGACCGCGACCGTGCCAAGGCCGAACCCTGCGAGCATTGCAAATGCGACGGCGTAATGGGTTTTCATGATGTTTCCCTCCTGGGCAGGGCTCAACTCGCCCCAATGTTGGGTCATCATCCCGGGATTGAAGGTTCAGAAGTTTTTTAAGGCCCTCTGTGATGATGCTTCCTGGCAACCGGTGCCGGGGCGCTGGTGGGACTTGGCGCGAGAGTTTTGACGGTATCAACAAAGGGGTGAAATTGCAGTCCGGCACAACCATCATTGTAGACAGAATAGCGGGATGAAACATATTTATCCTTGAAGAAGGCGGAATACGTTATGCGTTTGGTTTCGTCCGATTGAGTGCTTCGAACGCACACCATCGAGTCGCTCGAGGAAATTGCCGGCGCTCTAACCAAATCCGAGACCTCGAACGGAGGAGCAAAATGCGAGTCCGAAATGGCTGTATGCATTCCGGCAGATAGCGCAGCTTCGTCTGGGCTTTTCGGAGACTGTTCTGGCGGAGCGTCTTCAGACGCTGCCGCCCGGGCTGCGAGGCCTAGAGACAACAAGAACACCGATATAAGCCGCATTAAAATCCTTCAGCGTGCGTCCCGCCTCCGTCGAAGGATTAGGCTCGGCTTGTGACCGCAGCGAGGCGTTCCACGCTTAAGGGCTTCCGATGTGTTTCTTTTAATCGAGACTAAATGGCAGATTAAAAATTAAGATATAGAACCAGAGACTTACTTGGTGAGCGCGCTGGGGATCGAACCCAGGACCCCGTGATTAAAAGTTATGGCTGAGCACACCGGCCAACGCCTTGGCAAAATTCAATTTTCCATCGATATGCTCGGAAGTCCCTGTTTTACGGGCTTATTTCGCAATATTCGCGCTTCATTCCTGTTCACGCGATTTTAGTTGCTTTCATTCTATAAGGTGTGCTCATAGTGTGCTCACGCGACCCCGTAATTCCAGCACACTGCCACCGGAGCGACGCTATGAGCGAGAAAAAGAAGATCACGAAGGACACCGTTGAGGCTTTGAAGCCGTTCGAGATGCTTTCCGATGGCAAGCTGACCGGCTTCGTGGCCCGGTGTCAGAAGTCCGGCAAGGTCAGCTATTTCTATCGCTACCGGGACAAAAACACCGGCAAGAAGTTCTGGCTTGGCCTTGGGCAGCATGGCGTCATCACCGCGGCCCGCGCCCGCGAACTGGCCGCAATTGAAGCTGGCAAGGTCGCCGGCAGGGCGAACCCGCTTTTGGAACAGCGCGCCGAGCGCAAAGAGGCGGCAAAGGCCGAACGTGCCGAAGAGAACACCGTCAACGCCGTGCTAGACGACTTCACCAAGCGCCACGCCGGAAAGCTTCGCAGCGCCGATCAGGTAAAGCACGCCCTTGATACCTACGTCCGTCCGGAGATCGGCGAACTGTCGATATATGACGTGCGGCGCCGGGACGTTGTGAAGATGCTCGACAAGGTAGCCGACCAGGCCGGGCCGGTAATGGCCGATCGGACACTTGCCCATCTCCGGAAGGCGTTCAATTGGCAAGCGGTGCGCGACGATGAATTTGCCAGTCCAATCGTTCGCGGCATGGCTCGCACCAAACCGAAAGACCGCGCCCGTGATCGCATCCTTGACGATGACGAAATTCGCGACGTTTGGAAGGCGCTCGAAACTGCGGACGTTCCCGCCTGCTATCCGGCCTATGTCAAATCGCTTCTCTTGTGCGCCACGCGCCGCAACGAATCCGCCGACATGAACGCGGCGGAACTCGACGGCGACGTTTGGACGATCCCGGCCGCGCGCTACAAGGGCGCCCACGATCACGTCATCCCGCTAACGAAACAGGCGAGGGCGCTGATTGGCGACAAGCCCAAGGGGTTTGTGTTTTCCACGACAGACGGCAAGAGGCCCTTCTCCGGCTTCTCAAAGGCCAAGGCCGATCTGGA